>OGWU01001823.1_pt1 | contig 11629 bp, 8 predicted proteins | sample 1576071 | NCBI WGS metagenome assembly OGWU01 (sample SAMEA3541582, study PRJEB24748) | human gut metagenome | biome: human gut; feature: human-associated habitat; material: faeces | place: China | collected 2012
GTTGATCGCCGTTTGCTCCGAACGAAGTTCCTGCCCCTGTTTTGCAGCGGCGTTGTCCGGCTCGCTCACGGAAAGTGTGAGGTCATGGCACGGTATCACGTTCAGACGGCTTATTCAAGATTCAAGGTGCGGTATGAAGAAAGCCGGGCGCAGTGCGGACACTACGTTCTGCTTCTTTCAAGCACAAGAATGACACTTTGAAGTTGTGTAGTCAACAACTAAAAAACAAATTTTGGAAGATTGAACAACTACATAAGATTTTATTTGTAAAAAAAAAATACCGCCCACGCAGCGCAGCGATGATTTTGTCGGGTGAATCGGCGGCAAAATGAATCGGGTGTGTTGCGGGGCGGTATCGGAACTCCACACAGCGTCTTAAACAAAAGAAAATGCGAGCGACGTCAGTGACGGCACTCGCACAAAAGATTACTCTTTTTAATATCAATGATATTATATGTGAACTAATTCAACTTGTCAACAACTTTTTTCAGAAATTCAAAAGAAGTTGCTATCAATTTGTTTCCTTCTGGACCTTCAAAATAATCTATATGCCTTTGCATTCGACCGTTTACGAATTCAGTAAGTTGCTTTATCCGACGTTTTTTGACGGAAGGGCTAACAATTTTGTTATAAGCATATAGCAAGCAGACAATTTCAAACATCGGACGGCTTGTCAATTTGCTGCGGCGTTCACCAGCTGAGATATTGTCGAGTGATGCAATAAAGGCCGAGATCTCAGGTGATGGCCTTGTTGTGCTCGTGCGAGACAGCGCATTGAGCAAACAGTTATTATGCGCGCAAGCATTGCGCAAACTTTTGACCGGATTCAAAACTCTTTGGGGTAACAGTGGTGTAAACTGTGGATTTCGTTCTGCATAAAAACGGTACATACGCAAAAATTCGCCAAATCCAATCAGTTCTTCCAGAACCCACATTGGACAATCAACGTCATAAATACGTGTTGATAGATACGCCTGCGGACTCTGTGCCGGGAAAACAGAACATACTGCAAAATACTTTTCAATTAGTTCGCCTGTAAAGGAGGCGTCTGTTTTTCGTTCGATAGCTGCCAAAATCTCCGGGTATTGTGCAAGAAAATCACGGACGATTGCATAGCCGTCTTCACTCGGATTTCCTTCTAATTCACGCAGAAGCGAAACTTTCAAATCATGCTCTACATCAATGCACATTTGCAGAAGAAGCTCCCTTAGGTAAAAATCCAGTGTAGACAGCTCAGTCAAATATGCAAACTCAAGATGGATGTATTTTCCTGCATTTGGACCAGCAATATGTTTGGGGTAATTTTTTCGATAAGATGCTGTGCGCAGATAATTGTTTCTCTTTGAAAAACATTCTACGGCCTGTTCTTCTGAAATGAGATGAAATTGGATACCTTTTTCATCATGAAGCATCTGAACAAGTTCTTCCGCAGTCTTTTTCGGTTTCATTTTAGAATTTTCGATTATGCTCACATCCTGTTCAATCGTTCTTTTTCAGTTGCCCCATCAATTCCTGAAAACTTTCCAGAGCACTCTGCAAATTTTCAATAATATCCGCGGCAAGTTCGTCCGGCGCAGGGAGATTGTCCAAATCGGCAAGCGACTTGTCCTTCAGCCAGAAAATATCCAGACTGGTTTTATCACGTTCCAGAATTTCATCTACCGTGAATCTGCGCCAGCGGCCTTCTGGATTTTCCTGTGACCATGTTTCTGTGCGTTCGTGGCGGTTTTCCGGATGATAGCATTGAATGAAATCCTGCAAGTCAGCGTCCGTCATGGGATGCTGACGAAGCGTAAAGTGAACATTTGTGCGAAAATCGTAGATCCAGACTTCCTTTGTCTGACGCTCTGGGCTGGCGGGACGCTTATCGAAGAAAATCACATTTGCCTTTACACCCGGCTTGTAAAAAATGCCAGTTGGCAGACGGAGAATGGTGTGCAAGTCCGTGGTGTCCAATAGCTTTTTACGGATGATCTCGCCTGCACCACCCTCAAACAGAACGTTATCCGGTACAACAACGGCCGCCTTTCCGGTCGGCTTCAGAATCGTATTGATATGCTGGATAAAGTTGAGCTGTTTATTCGAGCTGGTCGTCCAGAAATCCTGCCGGTTGTAGACCAGATCCTCTTCTTCCTGCTCCTCTTCTTCATTGGTGAAGGTGATGGAGGATTTTTTACCGAACGGCGGGTTCGTCAGTACATAGTCCACACGATAACCCGGGTCAGACAGCAGCGCATCCCCGCGTATGACGGGGACTTTGCCGTACAGGTCACCGATATTGTGCAGATACAGATTCATCAGGCAGAGTTTGAAGGTTGCAACCACAAGTTCAGTTCCATAGAACGTTTCGTTTTTCAGGAATTCTTTCTCTGTACGGTCGAGTGCATAGTTCTTTGGGTCCGCCAAGAACGCCTGTGCAGCAAGGAAAAAGCCGCCGCTTCCACAGCAGGGGTCAGCAATCGTCTTTTTCGGTTCCGGGCGCAAGCAGGCAACCATTGCCTTGATGAGCGGGCGGGGTGTAAAATACTGCCCTGCACCACTTTTTACGTCCTCGGCGTTCTTTTGCAGCAAACCTTCGTAGATCTCGCCCTTCACATCGGAGGACATGGACACCCAGTTTTCCTTGTCGATCATCTGCACCACGCGGTACAGGATGGAAACATTGCTGATTTTGTTGACGGCCCCTTTGAAGATCTGCCCTAAAATGCCGCCCTCATCGCCCAGCCGCTCCAGTATAGCGCGGTACTGATTTTCCAGCTCTGCGCCCTTGAGCGTGTTCATATCTGACCAAGTGTAACCTTTAGGGATACCGGTTTCTCGTTTGTACGGCGGACGGGAGTATTCATCGGACATTTTCAGGAAAATCAGGTAAGTAAGCTGCTCAAGATAGTCTCCGTAGGATACGCCATCGTCCCGCAGCGGATTGCAAAGTCCCCAGACTTTGGAGACGATATTAGAAGATTGTTCACTCATTCGGATTCCTCAGTTGTATTAAATTGTTTTGTATTTTGGGCAATTGCCCGAATACTTTCTTTCATTCGTTTTAGTTCAGCAGTTTGATTTTTCATTTCTTTTAGAAGCTTTTCTTCATCGCTTTCAAAAAAGAAAATCGTTGCATAGTGTTCCGTATCAATATCGAACTCACTTTGATAATTTACGCCATTATCCTCATAATAAACGGTTCCTGTTGCAGGCACTTTGTTTGGAAGCTGAATATAGGTATCATTTGCAAAGAGGAGGTCATAGTGTTGGTCAACGCCGATAACACATTTTTTTCCCTTTTGCTTTTTTAATGACTCCGCAAAGTTTGTGCTTCCCAAACTATCAATAAAAGCGTCACTTAATTGAATTTCAACATTTTGCGCAGTCGATTTTCCGTGATTTATAAAGCGTAATCCGTAGAATGACCGTCGTTCAAATAAAAATTCAACCTCAATATGTGGCCTATTTTCCTCTGCATATTGTTTTTGCATTTCTTCCAGCTGTTTCTTGGAAGCATTCGCTGATTGAATGTTTGCTTTACAAATAGCGATGGTAGCAATAACATAAACAACCGTAATAAGAAATGTCAAACCACCACTGTTAGAGTTTAGCAATTCAAAAAATTTGGCAAGACCAGTTAAAACATCCATTTTGACGCCTTCCTTCTAACGACATTTAATGTATGGTTATATGATAACTGTTTATATTTTTGCACCTAAACCTTGGCGCTCTAAAATATAATCCAGCAACTTATAATCTTTTTGATTTTTCCAGTCACATATAAAAGCATTCGCTTCATGGATGGGCGGTTCATCGAAGTGTGCAAGAGGAATGACCCGTTGCCAAAAGCCATATAAACATAGCACTCCGACAAACTGATTTTGAATCATTCCAAACTGACACCAGTGCGATTTCTCTGGTACGATTTTGTGGAGCACTTCTGCTTCTTCAACTGCGCTCGGAAGGCGGCAGAATTTCTCCGAATGATTTCCATGCAGAATCCATGCGCGGACTTCATCAAATTCTGGTCTCTCTGCAAATTCTTTTCCATAAAGATATGCAGTTGCATTCAGCAAAATCTTTGCGCACATTCTGGACGTTTCAGGTGTTTCCTGAAGCTGGAATCCCATTTTTACGTGTGTTTGTTCCTCTCTCATATTTTTGGCGTTTAACACGGCATCTGAGTAGGACAAAAAGACCTTTATTTCCTTTTCGATATGATAGGAATCTTTTTGGGAGGGATGAGACGCAATATAGTACTTTCCTTTGTGATATCCGACCAAAACTTCGCTTGGTGAAATATCTTTTGAAGTGAGCCTTACATATTTCGTATGCTCATCAAAATTATTTAAGGCTGAAATGAATTTAGTGGCAGCGTCCGGCATATCCTTGACTGCAAGACAAATCCGGTATTGTTTTGCACCGCGGCAAAAATGACTAATATTATATGGAGTACCTAACGCCATATAGCTGAGAACGCGGTCTCCCTTTTCGTCCACACCAACACACACATCGCTTTGAGCCGCTTTTTGTGGCGCAAGAGAGCCCCTTTTCCCCGGCCCGAAAAGAGCACGTTCTGTTGAAATCGAAGAACGTCTTGTGAGAATTTCTTCCATAGGGGAAAACAGCTCGTTTGCCTGATCGGATACCCATCCTTTGGGAAGCATTGTTTTGCATCCCAGCGACGCCGGAAAAACGTGTTCACGTTTATTGTATGTTAAGCCCTCTTGGTTTCCGTAATAAATGCAGGACACAAAACTCACTCCTTTTTACATTGTCCCTTCAAACGCCTGTTTCAAAATACTCTGCCGCATTGCATCCGCCTGTGTAAGCGCGGTATCAACTGTTTTTTCAATGCTATCGCAAACTGAAAGTTGCTCTTCAACTTTATCTACGATTTCTTTTGCGGTAATATCATCGACAATTGGAACAGGGGTATCTCGGATATCATCAAGTCCTAATCCGAGTTTTCCACCACCACGCTTGTTCTTTAGCAAATCTTTCTGCCCATATTCACTTCGCAGATACCACGCCATGAATCTTCCTTGCACTGGGTTTTGAAATCGGACTAAAGCAATATGCTGATTTATATATGCTTCTTCAACCTTCTCTGAGACAAAACCAATGCTTCCAAGGTCGGCAGTAATAGAAACGAGTACATCATTGGGCTGCAATCTTGTCCGAACGCCCTCTGCGTTATCCGGTGGAGTGATATGCTGAATATCTCTGAAGTCAATATCAATGCCACTATGTGTTAAATTTCCGATTCTTACAAATAAAGCACCGCTATTAGAATAATACTTTGCCCAGCCTCGTGAGCCACTTGTAACAACCATAGTCAAATTACGAATAGAGTCCTTTTTCTCAAAATCAGAAAACGCATCTTTCAGCACAGCCTGTCGATACACCTCTAACTGCTCTTTTGTGGTTTTGAGCGTACCAACAACCTTGTCAAGCTCCGAGAAAAGTTCTTCGATGTGGGCAACAATGCGGGATTGTTCATCACTAGGAATGTTCGGAATAGGAATTTTCCTCATCTGTGCTTGAGTTAATTTTAGACGAGTTGTTCCTGAGACATAATTTTTATAGTTGAAATAATTTAGATAATAACAAAGGAACTCGTTGTTCGTTTTGGAATGGAGAATATGTGCATGGTTATTAACCCATGTTTTTCCATGGATAATATATGCTTTTTCAGCGTATGGATTAAGAAACGGAGCACCGTCTTCACCTAAAAGAATGTATTCGCCATCCGTTAAAAAGGAGTCAATCCATCCAACTTGCCCCGTCGCACCATAATATGGGAAAAGTTCATCCAAAGGTTTTCCTTTAATAAGATTCAGTCGTTCTTTACTATTAACTGGTTTTCGATATGAATCCAATATATCAGCTACTTGTTCAAGAGGAATATAATTATACATTTGTTTTTTAATTTCTTTCTTGCAATTCTACAATAGGACTGTGATAATTCAGTTTAACACCATACGCACTTTTTAAGGGTGAAAGTAGCGACTCATCTATATTTTGAACGAGATTCTCATGTTCAGCTTCTCCCACAACGATAGTATAAAGAAACACTTTCGGCTTGTTAAAAAGGGAATTGTAATCAGCCTTGATTTCAATGCTATACTTTCCTATATCCCAGAAAAACTCCCTTTCAACAAATCTTTTTGCTTCTACATATTCTGGAAATTTTGTATATTTTCATATGCAACTTGGTAATTAGGAGCAGTTAACTGTATTTCAGCTACTTTGTTGAAGAGTACTGTAGTATTTTTTCGAAAGGCTTTTCCAAATGCATCAAACGCATCAGAAAATTCTGTGAATGTACATGCCATACTATTTGATTCTATCCTAAACGGATGTGCACATTCAGTTGTATTTACATACGTTCCGACCATGCTTTGATTTACAGGAGAAATAAATGTTCCCCATGATAGATTTAATACTCGGTCATCTTTCTGACGAACGATTTTTATTTCGATATTTTTTACGGATACTGGTTTTACATTCGCCTCGTATACACCATCGATCCGAATGTACGAGCCACTTTGATTAAAATACAAATATGTGCGACCTGCTGGTAAAAATTTCAATTTTGGTTGTTGAATCCATGTTTTGTAAATAGTTTTTATAAGGGGCAAAATAAGAGCCAATACTGATAAACAAAGAGCCAAAAACTCATAAAAGGTCATCGGAGTATTAAAATTGAACGTCATATTTTCCTCCTTACGCTACCAATTCCTCATTCATTTCGTCCAAAATCTCCTGATACTTTTCCCCGAACACCCGATAGAACCCACCTAAGCCGCCTTTGCTGTCAAACGGCGTATACTCCAAGTCCTCCGGCAGAATGGTCAGCGATGTGATGATATGCTCCTTGATCAGCCGCAGCCATTCCATCTGCTCAGCGGTAAAGTGAACCGCACCGGTGTTGCGGCGGAAAGTCCACTGTTTGAAGTTGTAGTTTACCCGGTCGGCAAAAGGCGAAAGGGTATCCGTATAGCCCATCTGAAAACGGATAATAGAAATCAGGTCGGTCAGCTGAGCGAGTGTGCCTTTCTTTACCTTGCCAGGCTGCTTGATGGCATAACAATCCCACAGACGCTCGACCGTGATGCCCTTTGCCTTGAGTTTTTGATACAGTTCCGTCAGTTTTTTCAGTACCATCGGACGTTTTTTATACGTTTCATTGTAGATGATGCGCAGGGCAATGATCTCATCTTTGTTTTCCTCGATGAAATCCTTGAATGTAGAAATCACCCGGTCTGCCGTTTCCTCCTGATTGGTGTCATAACCGGCAAAGAGTACCTTGTCCAAATTGACGCTGTCGATGATCTGATCATGGCTGCGGCGGACATTTTCAATAAAATCGCGAACTTCCGGCTTCTGGAAAGGTGCAACGGCCTGTTTGATGAGTTCTTTCTGAGCCTGTGCAAGCTGTTCCGGTGCGGGCGTAAGCACGCCGCTTTCTGTTTGCGCTTTGGCCTGAATGATATCTTCATCAAAGGCATTCAGCAGATTCTCCGCAACCTGCTCTGCGGTCTGCCCTACGGTTTCTTTGAACTGCTTGTGTTCGCTGCGTTCCATCCTGCGGCTGAGACGAATCACACGGTTTGCAAGAGAAGTCAAAGTGTCCTCATCCCGCGCACCGAGTGCAATGTTCATCATCAGTTCCTTCATGGAAACCGCTGGCTTGCGTTCCAGCGTGCGGGTCTCGGTCTTTTTGGATTTGGTTACACCCACTGCATCCACGATCACAAAGTGATCTTTGTTTTCCGTAGCAGAAGGTGTTACCTTTTGTAAATCATCCTTGCTCAGCGTGCGGGTGCCGCGGCCTTTCATCTGCTCGAAGTAATTGCTACTGCGCACATCCCGCATGAAGAGCAGGCACTCGATGGGCTTTACATCCGTACCGGTCGCGATCATATCCACGGTAACGGCTATACGTGGGTTGTAGTCATTCCGGAACGAGCTGAGAACGGCTTCCGGATTCTGCGCACTGTAAGTGATCTTTCTGCAAAAATCGTTTCCTTCGCCGAATTCTTCCCGGACGATCTGCACAATATCGTCTGCATGGCTGTCCGTCTTGGCAAAAATCAGCGTTTTGGGGACTTCTTTCCGGTAGGGGAACAACGTGGTATGGAGTGCTTCTTTGAAGGTGCGAATCACAGCACGGATCTGGCTTGGATTTACGACATCCTTATCCAACTTGGACTGTGTGTAGAACACATCCTCGTCCATCTGCTCCCAGCGTTTTGCGCGCGTCAGGCGGTTGCGCCGCTCGATCAACTGCTTCAGGATGGTTGCACCATTTTTCGTCACATCGGTTTCAATCAGATAAATGTCCTCGCCAACGTTAACGCCATCCAGAACGGCCTGCTCTCGCGTATATTCGCTGACAAAATTTTCATTGAAGTAGCCGATGGTTCGCTTATCCGGCGTAGCGGTCAGGCCGATGATAAAAGCATCAAAATAGGAAAGCACTTGACTCCATACATTGTAAATAGAACGATGGCATTCATCTACAATGATACAGTCAAAGAACTCCGGCGGAATTTTGGCATTGTAGACGACCTCTTTTGGCGCTTTGCTTTCGGCGGTGACATATTCCGCAAAGGGAATCTCTTCTGCCTGTTCGTCCAGTTCTTCCCCTTTTAGAATGGAATACATCCGCTGAATCGTACTGATGCAGACCTGTACATCCCCGGAAATATAAGAGTTTTTTAACCGGCGTACACCATACAATTCCGAAAAGCTGCGAGGATCGTCATTGGGCTTGTAAGCCATGAACTCGCGCTCGGCCTGTTCACCAAGGCTGCGGGTATCTACCAGAAAAAGGATGCGATTCATTCTGCCGTATTTCAACAGCCGATAGGCGGCAGTAATGGCTGTAAAGGTCTTGCCTGCGCCGGTTGCCATCTGCACAAGAGCGCGCGGCCGATTTTCTGAAAACGAAGTGTCCAGACCATGAATTGCACTGATTTGACATTTGCGGAAGCCCGATTCATCCAGCTGCGGGATACGCTTCAGATTGTTGCGCACAGTATCCGGTTCAGCAAGCCAGCGTTTCAACGTCTCCGGGCGGTGGAACGAGAATACCTCGCGCGAACGGTATTTAAGATCTGCGTAATCGGTAAAACGCACCAATTCGCCAGTGGCTTCGTAGGCGAACCGAACCTTGTACTCCCGCTTTACCCATTTGAACTGGCTATTTGCATAGCGGCTGGACTGCGTTTCCACGTCTGTCAGCGCTTGACCTTCTTCGTCCTTCTTTGCCTCTACAACACCAACTGGCGCTCCCTCAATGAAAAGTGCATAATCCACCGGACCGGTATTGGTAGGGAATTCGCGCACTGCAACACCGGAAGCAACCGTCAGATTTAGTTGTTTCAGATCCTGAATTGTCCAGCCACTTTGCCGCAATCTGTTATCGATTTGTTCCCGCGCTCTTGCTTCCGGAGTCATAACGATGCACCTGCCTTTGCTATCTTAGAGCAAACTGTTGATACCTCTATTTTATAAGATGCAACACAATATTACAAGTGTTTCCTTTTTATAAATTTCAAGGCGATATACTTCATGAGAATTTTTCAAAGTACTTGAAAATACGTAAAATTCATGGTATAAATTATACGAAACAATTGCTGATTAGTATCTGCTGCTCAACAATATCTAAATGGGAGGTGCCTGCCATGACTGCCGTGATTTACGCCCGCTATTCCAGCGATAACCAGCGTGAGGAATCCATCGAAGGTCAGATTCGTGAATGTACGGCCTACGCCGAAAAGAACGGCATCACTGTGGTCAAACACTACATTGACCGAGCCCTTTCCGCCAAAACCGATAACCGCCCGGATTTCCAGCAGATGATCAAGGACAGCGAAAAGCGGCTGTTTGATATCGTGCTGGTCTGGAAACTCGACCGTTTTGCCCGAAACCGTTATGATTCGGCCCACTACGAATACCTGCTAGAACGCAACCATGTCAAGCTGGTATCTGCCACCGAGCCGATCTCGGAAGGGCCTGCCGGAATCATGGTCAAGAGTATGCTGACTGGCATGGCCGAATACTATTCGGCAGAGCTGTCCGAAAAGGTCGTGCGCGGCATGACCGAGAATGTTCTGAAGGGGAAGTACAACGGCGGCACGATTCCCATTGGCTTCAAGGTGGATGAGGAGAAGTTCTTTCAAATCGACCCGCTGAAAGCTCCCTTTGTGGTAGAAGCCTTTCAGCGGTATAACGATGGCGCGACCATGAAAGAACTGATGAACTGGCTGAACGACAGTGGTGTGACTACCAACCGCAACCAGAAGTTCACCTACAACAGTGTTCAGACGCTGCTGACGAACAAACGGTACATCGGAGAAAACCACTTCAAGGACATCGTAATGCCCGACAGCATCCCGGCCATCGTGGACAAGGATTTGTTTGAGGAAGTGCAGCTGAAAATCAAAAAGAACAGCCGCGCTCCTGCCCGTCACAAGGCCGAGGACGATTACTTGCTCACCACCAAGCTGTTCTGCGGAATGTGCGGCGCGATGATGTTCGGCGAGTGCGGTACGGGTAGAAACAAGGTCGTTCATCATTATTATAAGTGCGCCACCGCGAAGCGTTTCAAGACCTGCAAGAAAAAGACCGTCCGCAAGGAGTGGCTGGAAGATCTGGTCGTGGCTGAAACCATGAAGCTGATTCAGGACGATGCCGTGATCAATGCCATCGTTGCGGAAGTGATGGAGCTGCAGGATCAGGAAAACACCACGCTCCCTTTGCTGGAAAAGCAGATGCGCGAGGTAGAAAACGGCATTGAAAATATGCTGAACGCCATCCAAGCAGGTGTACTGACCAACTCCACCAAATCGCGTTTGGAAAAGCTGGAAGCCCAGCAGAAAGAACTTGAGATTCGGATTGCCGAAGAAAAAATCGCTCGGCCTCGGTTGAGTGAAAATCAGGTTCGGTTCTGGCTGACCCGGTTCCGCAAGCTCGACCCGAACGTGAAAAGCCACCGGGAAACGCTTATCAATACATTCGTGAATGCTGTTTATCTCTATGATGAAAAAGTTTTGATTACATTCAACTACAAAGACGGCACAAAAACCATCACTTTCGATGAAATCGCCGCCAAAGATGCCTCAGAGGGCAATGGTTCGGATTTAGGTTGCTTCGCTCCACCAAGAACTCCAGCGTTGTGATGACGCTGGAGTTTCTGTTTGCAGAGGATGGCGTGGCTGCTCTCGGGGCGGGCAGGATGCCCTCTCGCTGGTTTGGCTGGGTTTTATCACGTCATTGTCCTGAAGTTAAGAGGGAAATTTCAATTTTCACTGTTTTTGAAGAACCATGTTTTTGATTTATGAAAACAGCACAAAAAATGAAAAATATTAGACAAAATACTGTGTTGATATACTAAAGATGAGACTGAATATTGACATATCCATCTGATATATATATATATCGCCATTTTTTGTGCGATTTTTGTTGAAAATGCAGAGAAAGGATTTTTGGGATGAAACAATTGAAAAGGCTTACCAGCGTTTTGCTGGTTCTGGGAATAGTTTTAGGGCTGATGCCCCTGTCTGCATTTGCGGCTGAGCCAGAGAACACAGCAGAAAAAACTTTTCCGGTAACACGCGCTTGATCTGGCCGTTGT
>OGWU01001824.1_pt1 | contig 11628 bp, 7 predicted proteins | sample 1576071 | NCBI WGS metagenome assembly OGWU01 (sample SAMEA3541582, study PRJEB24748) | human gut metagenome | biome: human gut; feature: human-associated habitat; material: faeces | place: China | collected 2012
AGTTGGATTCATAGTTGATTGACATAAAAGATACCTCGTTTCTTATCTTTATCTATAAGGTACCACCTAATTTGACATCATTTATGACAGTTATATCACATATCAACAAATTGAAGGTTAAGCGAACTTTATATTAACATTCATTTATTAGATTTTAACTTTAAATGTTAAAATGAAATAAAATAGAATTAATAATTTTAGACTTATTCAATTAATAACTAAGAGAGGATAAATTCTTAATGCAAAAACTGAAAAATCCATTTAGAATAAAACTAGGAGAGATCATTATGAAATGTAGACTATTTAGTATTTTTGCTATCCTATTATTTGTTTTAAGTGGATGTCAAAAAGAACCAACAAGTAAGTATATTCTTCCTATAGAATCACAGTATTTTCTAGGTAAAGAATCTTATGAAAGTGTAAAAGAACATGATACAGATTCATTTAGCTTGGATTCCACATATGCAAATGAAGTTACAGTTGAAGAAGATTGTTTGGTTCTAGAAGCTAGTGATTCACAGATAAAAAATCTTATTGAAAATAATCAAAAAATCATGGAGGAAATAGCTCAAGAATTTGAAGCTATAAAGGATAATTATACAGTTGAATGGAGTGAAGATTATTCTTCTGTAACTTTTAATGTGGATGATGAAGGTTTGTTTTCAGATAATGCGGCAGAAGCTTTAGAAAATATGAGTCATACTTTCTGGATTGATTATATTCTGCAGGCAAATTGTGCTTTAATGAATAAAGATTGTGATATATTAGTTAAGGTAATTTATAAAAATGCAGATAGTGGTCATATACTTTCAAAAGGCTTATTTCCATATGAAGAATTTACAATAACTCAAGAAGATTGGGAATTAAGCCAAAGTCAAGATGTGATACGTAGTATAGAGTATGACGGATATATTGATATTAAAATGACTGTTAAACAAGTAGATCCTGATAAAATCATATTCGCTCCTCAAGAAAAGGATTCATTTTATGCCAATGATGAGAGTCTCTGTCTATGCTTAGATAGTGTATATGCCGATGATATTAAACTTCCTCATCAGATTGAAGAAGGAGATGTATTTGTACTAAGACTAGATGGAAGTTATGCTTTACATGAAGATGGAGATGATATTCCAGATATTGCTCCAGTTACGGCGATTCTTGAAAAATATTATGAAGAATAAACGATATTAAGTATAAAAATCGCATGGATTTAAGATAGTTGAAAGTGCATATTATGAAAATGAATGATTGAATATTTAACTGAGTTGGGATTAACAACAATCAAAGAGTTAACAGTTTGTTTATATAGCAAAATTATTACAAAACATATTTTTATAAAATAAACGCATTTGTTTTGCAAATTTTAGGAATATCGTTTGATATTAGAAGATATTACAAGAGCTAGGATAACTAGTTAATTAAACGCATTGAATAAAAAAGAGGAAAGACTGTGATAAGTCAATCCTCATTTTTATTTTGAAATGGTTGTTACGATTTCTTTTTGTGTTAAAACTTTTTCAATCTTTTGTTGGAAGAAGTGAATAAATGGTCCGACCATGAACATTAACATCAGAGTTCCAATTCCAATTTGTATGCCACAAAAAAATCCAATTAACGTTAAGATTGTATCTTGAAGTACTCTATAGAAACGATAGCTCATACGATGTGTAACTTTAACTAGTACATTAGGAATTCCATCTAGAGGAGATTGTCCCATGTTAGAACTAGAATAAAGGGCAACTCCAAAAGTTTGCAGTAAGATTCCAATGATCATGATAATAATACGCATAGCTAATGAAGTTATCTCTATATTTGCTAAGAAAGTGCTTGTACAGAAATCAACAATAAATCCAATGCAGAACATATTAATGATTGTTGCAATTCCAATTCGTTTTCTATCGAATAATACTAAAGGAATAAAGAATATACAGTTAAATAACAGAGTAGCTACACCTAATGGAATTCCAAACACGGATGACATTCCATAAAAGAATGTCATCCCAGGTTCAATACCTAAGTTGGCAAGTGTTTGGATGGCAATTCCAACTCCTATGATCAAGTTTCCTAGAAGCATGATCACAAAAAGAATCATTTGGTTTTTATTCCACTTCGACATTTACAATTTCACCTGCTCGAATCTGGCTTTCTTTCTCTTTAAATTGTCCAAATAGATCACATTTATGCAATGAATTTGTTGTTTGACAAGCTTCACCATTGTTGAATACACGTAAGATCGTGTGATCATTAACTGTTTCTAAAGTAGAGAAAGCAAATGTATTTAAATCAGTTGGAGTGGATAAAGTATAGTGATCTTCTATTTCATTTTGTAATGGATTTGTTTGGAAATATGAAATAGGATAAACTACTTTATTTAAGTTTTGATTTTGATAGTAGCATTCTTGTACAGCAAATAAGTTGTAATCTGTCACAACTTGATTCATATCAGTACCTTCGACAAGAGATATACCAATTTCAAATTCGTTATCACCTAACATTTGAGATTTAGGAGATTCGATAATTTTTTCGGCAATACCACTTGCTCTTCCGGGACGACGGTTTAAATCTGGTAAACCTAAATATCCTATAGAGCGGAATAATGTACAGGCGATGTCTGTGTAGTTTTCTCCTATGATTTCATATTCTTTAGAAGATTTTGTGTATACACATACAGAATCCTGATTTTCTTTTAAAAGAACATAATTTAGTAACGGATAAATTGGAGTTGGTTCTTCTAACCAACCTTCTTTTTTCCAATTCTTCATAATTGAAGGATCATTTTCTCTTTCAATATATCCAAATTGTGTGCCAGCTGTTGAAGTTGTTGTTTGATATGGAGTGTGTACAACTAAGCGAACTCTGTGGTTTAGTGCATGGTTATGGTAAACTCCTTTTACACCAATTACAGAACTTCCTTGTTTTAAAGTGATTTCCAGTTCGATATCATCTTTATTATCTAAGATTTGATCAGCTCTTGAGGCCAAATCTTTAGGACAGTTCATTTGAGCTTTTATATGCATTACTTGTTTTTCTTTACTAGTCTTACATGAAATAGAATTTTCTAAGAAACTTGCAAAGTTTTGCATATCTTTGGTTGGGTAAGAGTAGTCATAGTTATCACCTTCATCTCCTGATTCTTCTAATTGAATGAAATCTTCGATGACATTTCCGTTTGTTTTATTTTTTATGTATAGGTGATTGTTTTCATACCATATTTTGTAAAGTTCATTTTCTATGCATTCAGTTGCTTTAAAAGAAGCTGGTATATAGTTTGTATTTTCGTTTACATAAATTGTATCGTATGTAAATCCAGGTACTTTAGGAATGTTTACAAGCACTGTACTTTCATAGTAGTACAAGTTAGGATCATGATCTTGACTGTTTTTACGAACAACTCCACCATAAACTTCTTCTTGTGAAGATAAAGTGTATTCTAAATCACTGCCTTTATATTGTAATGAGAAGTTTTTAGATTTGGTATAGACTTTTAATTCCATGACCATATCGCGTTGATAAGGCAAGGTATTAAAGAATACGATAGGAGCATGTTCTTTTGGTAAAGAAACAGCTACTTTTCGAATTAAATAGACTTTTAATGCTTCAGCTAAATTAAATGCTTTGGCAGTACGATTTAAGATTAAATCGTTTGTTTTATCAGTATTAGTAGCTCCAGAATGGGTTTGACTTCTACCTAACAAGTTCCAAATTCGACCAGTAATTTTTTCATCATAAGGTAAACCAATTCGATTTAAAATTGTTAATATTGGCTGTATCTCTAAAGCCATCAATCTTTCTAACTGGTCTTGTAGATTTTTGATGTCCATTCGAACAGAATAAATAGAACGATGAACACGGTGGTATTGAGGGTTGATAAATTCACCTTGATATGTTTTTAAGTTTTCTTTATTTTTTGCTAGTTTTTCCATGTATTCTGGAAGAGTTACTTCTACAAAATCATATGTATCATCGTTTTGATAGTAGTTAAGAAGTTCTTTAAAATTCCAAATGACAGGAGTTTGGTCGTTTCCGATAGGTAAAAGGAATTCACCATCTAAAGTTGATAATCTAGCTAGATTTTGCAACTGATTTTTGATGTCTTTACCATCATAATCTAATCCAGCATCTCCAGTTAACGTTTTATTTAGGAACGGAGCTGTTGCAAATCCATAACCACAGTTTAAAGTTGAACAAATAACTTGTGATCCATCATTTGACTGGAAAATAAAGTCTAGAGGTAAATTGTGTTCATCTCCCATTCCACGACGGAATACAAAAGAATGAATTCCTAAGTCATTAAAGATTTTTGGGTAGTCTTGAGATTGTCCAAATGAATCTGGCAGGTAAGCTACTTTACAAACTCCACCGTATTGATTTCCATAATTCATTCCGTATCGTAAGTTATTAACTACAGATTCGCCGCTAGTGATAAAAGAGTCGATTTGTGATAAGAAAGGTCCAACAAATAAACGTTTGTCCTCGATTAATTTTTTTACTCTATCTTTATCTTCTTGGTGAAGTTCCAAATAGTCTTCTAAGATAGCAGTTTGACCATCTAAATAGAAATAATCAATCACATTTTGTTCTAAAGCGGAGATGAGCTCTTTCATGTGATAGGTTAATTGGATCAATGAATCTTCTTCAGTAAAATACCATTCATTATCCCAATGTGTGTGATGATAAATATTCGCTTTCGTTTTCATAAAAAATCCTCGTCTCTATATAAAGTTAACGAAAGAGTTTCCTCTTTCGTTACTAAAATTTAAATCCTGCGTCTTCGCTTTCGAAGAAGATGATTTTGTCTTCTTGATCTTTGTATTTAATGCGAATGATTAATGTCATTAATAGAGCTGCAATTAGGGCACCTGCACCATAAGCAACTGTCATCATGATTCCAGCGTTAAGTCCTTCTGTAGCTAACATGAATGGAATACCCATGAAGTATCCTAATGTAGGAAGCAATGAAAGGTTGAATAGTGCAGCAAGACCACTAGCTGTTGCACCACCAACGATCATGCATGGAACAACTAGTGTTGGTTTTGTAACAGCGAATGGAATCGTATTTTCACCAATACCAAAGATACCTAGTACAAAATTGGATAATACGTTTTCTTTACCGCCATCTGAGAAGTGTTTGCGATTCATGAAGTATACTAGTAACAATGCAAGGTTTGGTACGCAAAGTGCGATATGTGCATAAGTAGAAGGTAATACAGTTTCAGCATAAACACCATAAACGAATAAGATAGCTGTTTTGTTGATTGGTCCACCAAAGTCAGCACAAATCATTGCACCTAATACAATACCTAGAAGAACACGAAGGCTAGGATCAGAGTTCATATAAGTTAATCCTGCATACATAGCATCCATGATGTTCATGATAACTAGACCAATTGTATAACGATAAATTAATGCACCAACAAGCAAGCTAACTAGTGGGATGATAGAGAAAGATAATAGTGAACGGAATGCACCTCTAAGTTTGATGTGATCTTTACACCATTTAGCAATATATCCAACTAACAAACCAGCAACGATACCACCGATGAAAGAACCATTCATTACACCGGCCATCCATCCAATTACAAATCCAGGAGCAATACCTGGTTTACCAGCCAATCCGTTTGCAACGAATCCAGCAAGGAATGCAGGCATTAAATTTAAACCAAATTTACCTGTCCACCAAATTAATTGATCTAGTCGGCAGTTTGCTAACTGATCAAGTACATTTCCATCAATGCTCCAAGCAAAATCACTACCTGTAGGATAGTATCCTAAACAAATGGACATGATACATCCAATTGCCATGATCAAACCTGACCCAGCTACTAAAGGGATCATATAAGAAAGTCCACCAAAGATGGCTTTCTTCATTCTCAATAATTCTTTTTTCATGCTTTACCTCACTCTATTTCATAGCGGCTTCAATTTCATCTAGAACTTTAGCCGGATTTTCTAATACGTGACCAATTTCGATATCTACAATTTTCTTTCCGTCAAAACGATATTCATCTTCAACGGCTACACTAACTGCAAAAACAACAACATCAGCTTCTTCGATTTGTTCTTCTGTTAATTCATCATCAATACCTAATGTTCCTTGTTTTTCGATGTAGATTTCATGGCCTCTTTTTTGAGCTTCTTTTTCTAGGGCTTTAGCAGCCATATATGTATGTGCGACACCAGCTGGGCATGCAGTAATAGCAACGATTTTCATATTATTGTTCTCCTCCTATTGTATTTAATAAAGAATTGATTTCTGTTTCTGTCTTGGCTTCTCTTAAATTTTCTACAAAGTCTTCGTCCATAATTCTCATTGCGATTTGTGATAAAAGACGCAAATGAGTTGTGCCAGCTTCTTTGTTAGGAATTGCTAATAAGAAGACTAAATTTACAGGTTTTTTATCAAGAGAGTTCCAATCAACTTCATTTTTTAATTTTCCAAAAACAAATGAACTTTCTTTTACAGCGTCAGTTTTTCCATGAGGAATAGCAACCCCATTTCCAAAACCAGTTGTAATTTCGGTTTCTCTTTCGTAAACCGCTTGAATATAGTCAGAAAGGTTGTTTAACTTTCCGTGTTTATTCAGTTCATCTGCAAGATTTTTGACAACTTCTTCTTTTGTGTTTCCGTCTACATTTAATACTATAAGATTTTCCATAATTTCATCCTTTGCATAAAATATTCAAAATTTCTTGTTCTGTCTTAGCTGAAATGATTTTTTGTAATTCTTCTGAATCACCAACGATTTCATATAAACGTTGGAAAATAGAATCAAAATTCTTTTGTTGGTCTTTGTTTAGAGCCAGAAGGAATAATGCATGTATGGTTTTACCGTCCCAGTTAATACCAAGCTTGGAAATCCATACGAATATGGTGGATTGATGGATCGTTGAGACATCACCATGTGGAATTGCATAATCACCATAAGCTGTAGAAGCAATTTGTTCTCTTCTTAAAACGCTTTGCTCAAAATCATCGGTTACAAAATCATTTTTATTCAGTATCTGACTGATTCGATGAATAACTTCTTCTTTTGTCAAATTTTCATTAGAGATATGAATGTGATCCAGACAATAGACTGAATGCAACTTTGATCGTTCTGAATCAGAAATAGAATTGCTCTGAATGGATTTAGTTAGATGCATTAATTGAGTTTTTGACATGAATGGATCAACATAAATGACTTTTACATTTAAATCTAATGGAATCATAGAGAAGATCATATCGAATTCTTTTTGTTTTGATTCATCTTTGATTTCCATTACACTTAGTGCTTGAAGTTCCACATCTTCACTGAAACAGCTCTTTAATTTTGCTAACATGAGCTGAGAACTTCCAACTCCAGAAGAACACACAACGGCGATACGTTTTAATTTTCTTACTTTGTTTCTTTCGATATGAGCTTGAATATGAAGAGCTATATAAGCAATTTCATTTTCATCATAGTCAATACCATATTCTTCTTTAAGAATTTCATTAACTTGAATAGCGATATCAAAAGATTTTAAATAGTTCTTTTTGATTTCATCCAGATAAGGATTTGTAATAGATAATTTGTTTTTAATTCTTTCAATGGCTGGCTTCAAATGAAGAATTAGACCATCGATCAGTTCTCTGTCTTCTATGGAATTTAGACCAGTTTGTAAGGAAATCAATGTGACAATTTCATCAATAGTTTCTCTGAAATGTTCATCGACTCCTTGTTGGTCGTCTTCAGCTAGATCGTAATTTTGTAAAACACGTTTTGCGCTGATCAAGTGCAAAGCAATATAAGCTATTTCGCTGCTGGAAAAGTAGATTCCAAAGCGACTTTCAATCGCATTGACAAATTGCTTTGCGATTTCGTAATAGCTGGTGTTTTCGATTTTTTTTCGATTCTCTTCTGGCATGACCAGTTCTTTTCCAACTTGGATGCGTTGAATCGCAATCATGACATGAACTAAAATCGCTGAAATTTGAATATTTGACAGTTCCTCATTTTGATCGATCATACAGATGATCAGACGGTTTACTTCATCGACAATTGCTCGATTAAATAAACTGTATAAGGAGTTAATCGTGTCATATGAGTAAAATTGGATTGGCGCCTTATCAAGTTTACCAGTGACAATATCTGAAAACAGATTTCTAATATCCAATTCATCGCCTATAATTCGTACCCCTTTATTGCGACGGCGATCTAATTGAAGATTGTATTCTTTAAGGATTACTTCAATCATTGGAATGTCATTGATTATCGTGCCTTTAGAAGCATAGATTTGATCAGCAAGATCTTGTAAAGATATATGATCCTTTTTACCAATCAAAATCAATATTTCCTGAATGCATCGACCATCATATAACATTGTCTGATGACTGCTATAATCGTTGAATACATGTAGTAGGACTTGATTCATTTCCTGGTATTTATCTAGAAGTGATACGCGCTCTCGGTTTTTAAAAACAAGAGTGACATGAACTTCGGAAAGACTCTTTAAATAGTTATCAAGTTCATCAAGATACGTTAATACACTATGTTTAGAGACTTTTAAATTTCTAGATAAACTTTGGATCGTTGTTTCTTCTGTTTTGCTAAGAAGGCATAACAAATCCACGGAATACTTAGAAATCATTCTCTCTCCTCCTTATATCTTTATTATAGAGAAATCAAAAATTTGAAAAATTCAATAAATTTAAAAAAAGTTATAACTTTTTGTATTTATTTGATTTTTTAATCAAAACTATGAATTAAAATTTTTGACAATACTACAAGCATATCAAAGGAATAAGTTAATTCCTACTGTATATTTTTTTATATAAGTATTCTTCTTCTATCAGGCATGTAAATATGCTTCGTAAATTAAAGCGTTTACATTTTTCGCAAATCGATATTATAATATTTCTGATGTAAAATGGAGATTCGATTATGAAAAATTTGAATGAGTTGTCAGGAATTATAAAGGGAATAAATTTTGATGGAGTAATAAATGAAAAAGAAGTTAATTATTTGAAATATTGGAAAGATCAGAATAAGGATTTTGCATTAACAAAGGATGAGAAAGGATTGATTCAAGTAATTGAAACATCTTTAAAGGATGGTTTTATTACAGAGGATGAGAGGACAATTATTCAGGAAACATTAAATAAATTAATGAATAGTACTAAAAAATCGCAAAAGTTATATATTGAATTGATTGGTATTATAGAAGGAATCATTAGTGATGATGCTATTAATACATTAGAAGTTCAACAATTACGTAATTGGTATGAAAAATACGGTATGTCATTATCTGTTGAAGATGCATTATCAATAAAACAAGTGTTAGATCGTATTTTAGAAGATGGAATAGTTACATCCAAAGAAAAAACATATCTATTAGACTATCTTCGAGATAAGATTCATATGTTAAAAATAAATTCGAAAATAGATAATTTAAGAAGGAAAATTAAAAAAGGAGAGAATATTGGAATTGATTTAATACTTTTGCTTGATGATAATTTGAATGTTGAATCGATACACAAAAAGGCAGAAGATCAATTAAGAAGAGGATTAACTTCTTATACAGGCTTTAGTGTAAGAGATCCTGAAATAGTAGTTCTGTCTTTATCCTTAATTGCATTACTAGGATATGATTCTAACTTTTATAAAACTGTACGAGAGACTTATAATCATATTTATAGTAACTTTTCTCAACAAAAAATTGATGGATTAATTCGTTCTGTTTTGAGTAGATATCAAACAGAAAGAGATGAGAACTATCATGGTCGAATAATAAATGTAGCTTTAGAACAATCTATTGTTCCTATTTATTTTTTATCGAATTTTTTTGAATTTGTTTTTGATATTTATGAACGAAATTTTCAATATCATCTACCAGACAATTTAGATTCAGAATTTATGTTCATATATGAGGGGTTATTCTCAAATATGAAAGAATCTGGAGATAGTTTTGTAGTAAATGCAACAAGAAAAACATATAAATTGATACAGTCTACCAAAGACTTAATAATTAAAAAACACAATTATGAACCGTTAATCCAATTAAGTAAAATTATAATACATATAATTGATGACTTCTTTTGGGATAAGACCATTGATTTAAGTAATAAATATTTGTCAGAAGGTTTCGAGAAGTGGACGGAAGGTATAAGAAATAAAAATGAATTGAAGAAAGATCATAGTATTATTAGATCAAGCTGGAAACCGGAATTTTATATTAAAAATCAAAAAATCATGTTATCTATACCTCAGCATAAAATAAGAGCCAGTAAGGGTTATTTAGGATTGAAAGTTATAGTTAAAAATGATGATAAAGTTTTATATGAAAATAATAGTCTTGATGTTAGAGAAATAATTGGTGGATACCAAGTAATTGTTCCTCATGTTGAGATTCCTATTCCCTTAGGTAAATTAAACTATTGTGTATATGTTAAGAACGAAGTAATTTATGATTCAAATGATGATTTATACCGAGATATTATAGTATTTAATCAAAATTCAGGATTTGAGATTAAAAATAATTCAGATTATAGTGGGAATGCAATTCTTTGTACCATAGATAGAGTCGCACATGCAAAAGAATATTATTTAAATGAGTTTTATAGACTATCAATATTAAAAGTACAGTTAGGAGATTCAATAATTGTACATGGTAACTTTTTTAACTTTTCTAAGATGACTAAACCAGAAATTTTTGGAGAAAAATATAATGAGGCAAATGTTGAGAATGTAATAACAAAGAAAAGAATTCCTATTTTTAAGAAAATTAAGTATATATTATTCGAAGATGATATAAATATTGCTAATTTAGAAGATTACAGATTATTCCTAAATAATAAAGAGTATAAATTGAGTGAATTTGATTATTCCGTCAATGGCAATGGAGGTGTCAGTAGATTTATAATCAAAATAGACTTGATAGAATCAGGAATTTATTTGTTAAAAGTTAAAAAGGATAAAAAAATATTGCTGTATAAGGAGTTTATGTATGATCCAACATTTTCTTATCAAATAGATAAACTTACAAATATGCAATATGAGGTAAATCTCAAGTCTAGTTTAGTTCAAAACGACTTACATTTTGACATAGATTTTAACCAGTATGATAAACAATCTTTAATATTTGAATACAATAAACAACAATATTATTGGAATTTTATATACGATTTCAATATATACAGTTTAATAAATTCTTCTTATTTAGTCTTTAATGAAGACTTGTGGATATATGATATAAAATCAGATTCTAGGATTAAAGTTTTATTGCATGATATTGACAAAGTATCTATTTATTCTTCTAAAGGAAATTTAATAGATGAAGATATTTCTTTTGTAAACAAAGATCATTATTTATACTTGCCAATAGGCTTTTTGATGTCTTATAAAAATTCATACGATTTCGTTTCGATTTTTTTCATGCGTGAAGGTGAACTGGTCGGAATGATTCGATGTAATAATAGATGTAATATAAGTAAAAATGGGGTATCTATTAACTTTGATCATATAAATTTAGAAATGGATATAGTAACTCAATTTGAAGGAAAAGGAAAAATATATTATGAAATTTACGATGATCGGGATCTTTTTGTTAAGAAGAGTTCTTTTGCCGAGAATGATGAAATCGTAAAAATCAGTTTTGAGAAAATAAACT
>OGWU01001830.1_pt1 | contig 11596 bp, 7 predicted proteins | sample 1576071 | NCBI WGS metagenome assembly OGWU01 (sample SAMEA3541582, study PRJEB24748) | human gut metagenome | biome: human gut; feature: human-associated habitat; material: faeces | place: China | collected 2012
AAACGATTCGCTCAGAGATTGGCCGGAGAGCTTGCTCTTTTCCGTTGCAAAAATGTAGATTTTAGCTTGGGTAATAATAACCTTAGCTGTTGTTTTTGCGCCTGTTTCAGGATTTGCAATGGTGATGGTCCATGTTCCTATGCCTAAATTGATTGGTAGGCTTGCAATACCATTTGCATCAGTGGTTTTTGTGTATGTTTTTGTTTTGACAGTGAAAGTTACTGTTTTGCCTGATGCAGGGTTTCCTTGTCCGTCAACTAGTTTTGCAACTAAATTACCTGGCTGGTTTACAGGCTTGGTTAAGCTTTCGCTTGTTAAAGTTGGCAATACTATTACATTACTTTGAACAACGTCGGAGCCTATTGTTGCTTCTGCAGTGTACTGACCAGGAGCTAGGTTGATAGCTATGGTTGCAATACCGTTGCTGTCAGTTGTTATGGTGTAGGATGCAGGTTTTGCCCATGTGGCACTGTTTAGAGTTACAGTTACTTTTTGACCGACTACAGGATTGCCATTTAAGTCTGTAACTTTTACAGCATATTGTGTCCCGTTTTTAAAGTACTTTACAACGTCTTCTGCCATGATTATGTAGTTACCTGATAGGACCACTAACTTGGTTGTGACCTCTTCGTCCATATATTTGGCAGTCATGCTGTATTGTCCAGGATTCAAGTGAATAGCTAGGGTTGCAACACCATTTCCATCAGTCAGGACCCTATATTCCTTACTTGAAGTTTTCGTATTGAGAACGATAGACATGTACACATTTGATATTGGAGTGCCGTCACTGTAGGTTAATCTCGCAGTGTAGCTAGTTCCGTCATTATATTTCATGTATATGTCTTGGGCATCTATTGAACAGCTAATGGCCAATACTGTAACTGTATTGGTTACTGACTCATTGCCATATGTAGCTGTAATGTAGTACAATCCAGGGTTTGCATTAATGGTTAATGTTGCAATACCATTTCCATCAGTTGCAATAGTATATTTGGAAGGATTACCTCCATTGCTGTTAACGAATGTTATGGTAATCTTTTCACCAGCAATAGGATTTCCATTACCATCCTTAAGTGAAACGTGATATTGAGTTCCATTACGGAAGTATTTCACAACATCTTCAGCCTCCAAAATATAACCTGAATCAGCATCATGTTCTTTAGATACCGCAGCACTTTTGAAGTTCATATCACCTGGATAAATAACAGTCACATTATAGGAGCTGGAGGAAAGTCCAGGAACCTGTAAAACAGCTTTACCTGCTACAATATTTTGAATATGCTCAACACCATTGACGTAAATGATTACCTGACCTGTAGCCTGGTCATTTAATGTTGCAGTTATTGTGTCTTGCTCAACAGTAACATTCAATTCAGGGTCAGCCAGATCATTTTTAACAACCAAAGTACCTTTTTTATATCTGGAAGTGCTGTTGGCTTTAGTGTAGTTTCCGCTAATTACATAAGTGGCAAGTGTATTGGTGGTGTAAGGCACGTAATATTCTCCATTATCGGAAATTTTAACTGTCTTGTCCTTGATTTCTACTCCATCAACATAAAACTTGAACATGTCTGCTCTGCCGTCAACGATAGTCAGATTGCCGCTCATAACTTTTCCTGTGAGATTAATATTCTGATTAGGTGACAAATAGACTGTTTTATTGTTTAAAACGGTTGTAGAACTACCTGATAGAGTGCCTAAAATGACTATATCTACAATGCCGTTTCCCCCATCAATACATAAATCTTTTTGAGCATAAATTCCATTGGATTTGACCCATTTGCTGTTTGCAAAAGTACAATTATTCATGGAACTTGCAGAGTAGAAGTAAGCAGCACCTCCCATATTAGCATTATTGCTTGTGAAAGTAGAGTCAGCTATCTTACCATTAACAGAATCCCAGTAAATACCACCACCAAAGACAGCAGCAGCGTTATCTGTGAAAATGCTGTCAGCTAAACTTCCATTATCAGCAGTCCAATAAACAGCACCTCCAATACTAGCAGCATTACCCTTAAATGAAGAGCCAGTTAAGCTTCCATTATCAGCAGTCCAGAAAAGAGCACCTCCATTATTGGCAGTGTTACTGTTGAATGATGAGTCAGATAAATTTCCATAGTTACCTGTCCAGAAAACAGCACCACCATAATCAGCAGTGTTACTAGCGAAATCAGAATCGGATAAACTACCAGAAGGACCTTCCCAGTTAACAGCACCACCATACTGGTTAGAAGTATTGTTTATGAATTTACAATTAGTTAAAGTACCCTTTTCACCTTCCCAGAAAACAGCTCCTCCATAGTCATTGGCAGTACTTTTATTAAATGTACAACCTGTCAAAATATCAGAAGAACCGCTAAAGTAAACACCTCCGCCACTACCTCCAGCAGAATTATTGTTGAAAATAGAGTCAGTTAAGTTACCGTTGTTTCCAATCCAGAAAACAGCTCCACCATCACCTAATTTGACAGTGTTGTTGATAAAGGTTCCTTTGGTTAAGTAGCCGTCAGCACCATTCCAGCGAAGAGCACCACCATAATCCTCAGCAGTGTTGTTGACAAATTTAGAATCATCTAATCTGCCGTTAGCACCATTCCAATAAAGGCCTCCACCAGCATTAGTTGCATAGTTATCATTGAAAGTACAGCCAGATACAGTACCATTAACACCATACCAACGAACACCTGCACCATAATAGGCAATGTTTTTTACAAATATGGAATCAGTCAATCTGCCGTTAGCACCATTCCAGCAAACACCTGCACCTTCATTACATCTATTGTTGTTGAATCTGCAGTCAGTTAACACGCCTCCATCAGCCTGCCAGTAAACACCTCCAGCAGAATTAACGGCAATGTTGCCAGTAAAATTACAGCCATACACTCTGGAATTGGCAGCAGTTGTATACAAGAAAAGACCTGCGCCGTAAGTGGCTCTGTTATTGGTGAATCTGCAATCATTAACTGTACCTCTAGCAGCATTCCAGTAAACCCCACCACCGTTACTATTTCCAGCATTGTTGCCATCGAAGATACAATTAACTAAACTGCCGTCAGGCCCTCTCCAATATATGCCTGCACCATACTCTCGGGAAGTGTTATTGGTGAAATTAGAATGAGCTACAGCACCATCGACACCAGTCCACAAGACTCCGCCACCAACATCATTCTCTGCGATGTTATTAAGGAATGTACATCCAGATAAGCTGCCCATATCAGTATACCAGTAAACAGCACCTCCACCATAAACCGCAGTATTGTTTATGAATTTACAATCATCTAAAACGCCCTCAGTACCATTCCAGTAAATAGCACCGCCGTATTGTCCAGTGTTATTGATGAATTGGCAATCAGCCAGAGTTCCTTTGTCCCCGTTCCATTGGATTGCTCCTCCACGGTCTACGAAATTGAAATTCTGAAAGACAATTCCCTGAATTAAAACGTTCTTTCCGCTTATCTCAAAGTGAAAGTTTTTATTCTGACCATCGAAGATCACATTGCCTTCAGTAAAGATAGTTATACCGTTCTGAGTCAAAACAATGTTTTCTCTTGGAGTTCCAACTCCATTTTTGATAAATACAACATCATTGTCTTGAATCGTATTGTAGTTATTCAGAAATTCATCTACAGTCCAATTTTTATTAACAGTAGTTGAATCGGGAGATATGGCGTCCCTACTATTAATTAAATTAGAGGATGAATTATCATTAATATTCATATTATCTGCAGCATTAACAGCAGAAACAGATAAAATTAACATTAAAAATATGATGAAAATAAAATATTTATTAAACTTCATAAGATAAATTCTCCCATTAATAAAGATTATCTATTTTTTGATTATTAAATTATTATAATGTAAATTATGTTTAACACCAATTATAAATATTAATAATATTTATGTAAACATGAATATTATAATCGCTACAAAAAATTGAAGGAATAATCAGAGAATAAAATTGATTTTACTGTGAAATTAATATTCGTATTTGGGGGATAATAATATGTTTCATTGTTTAAAACCATGATTGTAATGCCTGATATAAGATTTGAAGTGACTATATCGACAATACCTCTTCCGCCAGTTATGGTTATATTACCTACTGCATAGATTCCATTTAATTTAACCCATTTGCTGTTTTCAAAAGTACAATCAACTATTTGGCGAATATTTCCACAACAAAGTGCACCGCCATTATTTTTAGCAGTATTGCCATTAAAAGTAGAGCCAATTATAGTACCATAATCACCATCCCAGCGAACACCTCCACCATATCTAGTAGCATAATTGTCAATGAAAGTAGAGTCAATTATAGTACCATTAGCACCAGACCAGTAAATAGCACCACCCTCTACTGCAGTATTGCCCTTAAAAGTAGAGCTAATTATAGTACCATTACTACCATACCAACAAAATCCACCACCATAACCCTTAGCAGTGTTATTAATTAAAGTACAATTGATAATAATACTATTAATACCACTCAAAGCAAAAGCACCACCTTGTCTATTTGCAGTATTATTAAAAAAATAGCAATTAATTATCTGAGCATTTGCACCAGACCAGTCAAGACCACCACTACCTCCACCAGCAATATTATTAATGAAATTAGAGCCAGTTAAGATACCATTAGCTCCACCCCATTGAATAGCACCACCCCAATTAGTATTAGTGTTATTGCTGAAAGTAGAATCAGATATAGTGCCATTAATACCATCCCATTGAATAGCACTACCCCCACCAATACCGGTATTGTTGTTGAATTTACAGTTTTTTAATATTCCTTTGTTACCAGTCCATTGTATTACTCCTACAGAACCATTAGTAAAATTGAAGTTTTAGACACTATAATTTTTTTAATTAAAATGCTCTTTACGGTTTTTTAAGCTATTTAAACTTGATAAAATAAAAATTAAACGGCAATGATTCATATTGAATTAAATAGACTAAAATTAGAAAAAATAATAACTTAGAATATTATAAGAAAAAAACAGCAAAATAATCGAAAAAATATAAAAAACTAAATAGAAAACTTTATGTTATTTCTTAGATATATTTTAATGATATCAAATAATATTTTTTTGATAAGGTGAAATAATGGAAATCAACGGTGTTGAAATTAAAGATAATTACGCAGAAGCTTTCGGAATTAAAGTTACCAGAATACTCATTACAGCAGCTACTAAAAACTTAGCAAAAGTTGCAGCTACTGAAGCTACTGGTTACGGAACTTCTGTTATTGGATGCCCTGCTGAAGCAGGTATTGACTGTTACATGCCACCAACTGAAACTCCTGACGGAAGACCAGGTTATGTTATAATGATTTGTAATGGTTCTAAAAAGAAACTAGACCACGAACTTCTTGAAAGAATCGGAATGTGTGTTTTAACCGCACCAACTACTGCAGCATTTAACCTTCTCGATGATGAAGATGATTTACTTAAAACTGGTTTCAAATTAAAATTCTTCGGTGACGGTTATGAAGAAACTTTAGAAATTGATGGTAGAAAAATGCATGCTATTCCAATCATGTCTGGCGACTTTTTAGTAGAAGACAAATTTGGATACAAAGACGGTGTTGCTGGAGGAAACTTTTTCATCATAGCTAACAGTAAAATGTCCGGTTTAGTTGCTGCTGAAGTAGCTGTTGATGCTATTTCCGCTGTACCTAATGTTATTACTCCATTCCCTGGTGGTATGGTTGCTTCTGGTTCAAAAGTAGGTTGTAATAGCTATGACTTCTTAGATGCTTCTACTAACGAAAAAATGTGTATTAGCTTAAAAGAAAAAGGTTTAGAATCTAACATCAGAGAAGATGCACACGGTGTATTTGAAATTGTAATTGATGGTGCTGATGAAGAATCTGTTCGTGCTGCTATGAAAGCAGGTATTGAAGCTGCTTGTACTGTTGATGGTGTACTTGAAATCGATGCAGGTAACTTCGGCGGTAACTTAGGAGCTTACAAAATCAACTTACAAGACTTATTTTAAGGGTTTTACTCCCTTATCTTTTTTTCATATTCGATTATCCAAATTTCAATCTAATGTTTAATACTCTACATATTGAGAGGTATATTCAGCTATTTCTTCATCTGTTAATCCGATACCGATAATGTTCTCGTTTTTAGAGATGTTATTTATTAGTTTATCGATGTTTTTCTTATTTGGACTTGATATCCAGTGTGAATGAATATTATGAACTGATCTATATAGATTTTTAAGAGATTCTTTTTTTCTTGGGTCTGCTTCCAATCCTACTATAAAATCTTCTGCTTCCTGTTTTGTTATTACTCCGATTTTACGTGTTAAAGGATCTCTTATTCCTGGAAAATGGTAATCTATGTTTTCTATTGTACATTCATGGTCAATTATCATGACTATTTCTTTGTAGATTTCGTCTACACCATGTTGTATTGTAATTCTTGCTAAATGAGGTTTTGCAGCTTCAAAATAAAGGTCTGACCCTCCAATCAACTCAGGAGATACAATTTTATTGGCTCCTGCTTTGATTAATCTTTTTTTGTTTTCCAGTTTACTGCATCTGGTTACTACCCATGCCTCTGGTTGGATTTCACGTATTGTAAGCACTATAAAGAGATTTGTAACATCACTTCCTGTTGTTACAATAACGCTCCTACAGTTGTCTAATTTTATGTTATTTAAGAGCTTATCGTCTGTTGCATCTCTGTTAATAACTATTGTTGATTCATCCTCTTCTATGTCCTGTGTAGCTTGTGGGTCTTTTTCAATTACAATTACTTTCTGGTTTCTTTTTTTAAGTTCTTCAAATACAATTTTTCCCACACGACCATATCCGCATAGGATATAATAGTCTCCGATTTTTTTGATTTTATACATTTTAGCTCCTTTCGAGTACATGCTCATTTTTTTAGTGAAGTTATCAAGAATAACACTAAATACATATGTTATTATACCTAATCCGCTTAATGCTAGTGATATTGCAAATATTTTTTGGATATCTGTTTTTGGCACAATATCTCCATAACCTACTGTAGTCATTGTAATTACGCTGTAGTATAATGAATTAATAAAGTCCAAATTCATCAGGTACATTGATCCAATTGTTCCATACAGCAATAATCCAAAAATAAGAATACTTCCATTCTTCAAATATTTCGGCGGAATCTTTGTCAGTATTCTTCTTAAAATTTTTCTCATAATATCATCATCATTTTATAAAAAAATGTATTAATTCCATACTATATTAATATTATATATTGGTTTACTGGTGGTTATTATGATTTCTCCTTTAGATATGAAAATTACAGATATTAACTGCGAATGCTTAGGTCTTTCAAGATTGTGTTTAATGGAATCAGCTGGAAAATCTTTAGCTGAGGAAGTTGGTAAAATTGCCGTTTACACTTTTTCAAAACCTGTTAAAGTAGCTATTTTTACAGGTTCTGGAGGAAATGGCGGTGATGGATTTGTAGCTTCAAGATATCTCTTAAACAGGGGGTATGAAGTGGATATCTATAACTTAAGTCCTGCTGTTAAAGACAGCAATGCCAAGATTAACTATGAAATTCTTCTTAATATGGAACCGAGATTGTCTCACCTGAACATTTATAATATAGACAATGTTGAAGATATTGAAAACAGCCAGATAGCTAATGGAGATGATTCTTCTGAATTTATAATAATTGATGCCATTTTAGGAACCGGAATTAAAGGGAAGCTTAAACCTAAAGTAAGAAGAGCTGTTGAGGTTATTAATGATTCTCAAGGGTTAAAAGTTTCTGTTGATGTTCCATCAGGTCTTAATCCTGAAACTGGTAATATATTTGATATTGCTGTTAAACCGGATTACACTGTCAGTTTCCATAAAATCAAGGAAGGTGTTGAAATTGCTGGCGAAGAACTTGCTGGCGGAAGTGTTATATGCGACATTGGAATTCCTATTGAAGCTGAATATTTTACAGGATATGGGGATTTGCTTAGGCTTAAAAACAGATCCGAATACTCACATAAAGGAAATAATGGTAAAATATTAATTGTCGGCGGAAGTAAGGATTATTCAGGTGCTCCTTCAATTGCAGGTCTTTCAGCTATCTCTGGGGGTGCAGATTTAGTTTATATAGCTACTCCAAAACCAGCTGCTCTTCCAATTAAAGTAGCTTCTCCAGATTTTATTGTACGCGAACTTGAGGGAGATTATTTGTCTTTAGATCATCTGGATGAAATAATGGGGCTTGTTGATACTGTTGATGCCGTTTTAATAGGTCCTGGCGCAGGAAGACAATCTGAGACTTCGAAGCTGTTTAACGTACTTGCATCTAAAATCAAAAAACCTCTCATTATTGATGCAGACGCATTAAAAGAGGTTGACAGCAATCTGATTAAAAATAAGGAAAATCTTATTTTAACTCCTCATCTCTTTGAATTTAAAGCGTTCTTCGATAAAATCATAAAAGAATTAGGCATCGACTTCAGCAAAGTTAAAATCTCTCGTGATTCTGGTAATTACACTAAAATAGATGAGAATATAGGTACTTTTCAAAGAATTGCTAGAGAGATTAAAGGAACCATAATAATAAAGGGAGAATATGACTTGATTGTTAACAGCAAAAGTTTTAAGATTAATAAAACAGGTAATCCCGGCATGACTGTTGGAGGAACTGGTGATGCGTTAGCAGGTTTAGCGGCAAGTCTCTTTTCACAGGGATTAGGTGCCTTTGATGCTGCTGTTGTTGCAGTATATATAAATGGAAGAGCCGGGGATGTTGCTTACAACAAACAGGGATATGGATTTTCAGCTACAGATCTGGTTTCATATATAGGATCATTACTTGTAAGCAGATGATAAAATGGAGTATGTTAAAGGAGTCTTTAAAAATAGGCCTAACAGGTTTATTGCAGAAGTGGAGGTAGATGGGGAAGTTGAAATAGCCCATGTTCCAAATACTGGAAGATGTAATGAGCTATTGGTTGAAGATGCAGAAGTATATCTCCTTCCTTCTGACAATCCAAATAGAAAAACAAAATTCACATTGCATTTTGTCGTAAACAAAGGTGAGCTAGTATCATTATACTCTCAGGAAGCTAACAGTATTGTTTATGAAGCTATTGAAAACGATAAAATAAAAGAACTTTCTGGTTATTCAATTCATCAAAGAGAAAAAACAGTTGATAACTCTAGAATTGATATATATCTTGCAGATGAAAATGAAGAATGTTACGTTGAAGTCAAAGGGGTAACCTTAATAGTTGAAGGTGAAGCGAGGTTTCCTGATGCTCCAACTGAAAGAGGAACAAAACACCTGAAAGAGTTGATAAAACTCAAAAAAGAAGGAATAAGAACTGCAGTATTCTTTTTAATTCAACACCCTGCAGGAGAATCATTTAGGCCCAACTGGGAAAATGACCCTAAATTCTCAAAAACACTAAATGAAGCCTATAATGCAGGAGTTGAAATTCTGGTCTACAAAACAGAAAATACCTTAGATGGGATTAATTTTGTTGAAAAGCCAATAGATTTCGACTTGTCTAAAATTTGATTTCACTGAAAACCTCACCAATAGGCTCATGAATAACAAGATCAGCAAAGGAATCATAATCAGTAGCGCTTTTATTAATCAAGATAAGATTGTCTCCATTGAAATACCTGATAAGTCCAGCTGCAGGATAGACAACTAGAGAAGTGCCTCCAACAATCAAAGTATCTGCTTTAGAGATATGTTCTATGGAATTACTTAAAACATCTTCATTCAATGGCTCTTCATATAAAACAACATCCGGCTTAATGATTCCTCCACATTCACAATAAGGAACGCTTTTTGATGTTAAAATTTTATCTGAATCATACTCCTTTTTACAAAACCGGCAGAAATTTCTATTAGTATTTCCATGAAGCTCTAAAACATTTTCACTTCCTGCCTTTTGATGAAGGCCGTCAACATTTTGAGTAACGACTGCTTTGATTTTGCCTGCTTTTTCTCCTTCAGCTAGTTTATAATGTGCAGGATTTGGCTTAGCATCATTAAAAATAAGGTGTTTTCTATAATAATCAAAGAATTCTTCAGTATGATTTTCAAAATAAGTTCTTGACAATACTTCTTCAGGAGTATGCCTGTAAATTCCAGTATCGCTTCTAAAATCAGGAATTCCACTTTCAGTAGATACGCCAGCTCCACCAAAAAACACTACATTTTCAGAAAGGTCTAATATTTCCTGAAGTTTATTAATATAATTCATAAAAAAAAGTTAAAATAGCTATTGTATAGCTATTCTATAATTTCTGGTAGTTTGCAGCTTGCATACCATGGTATTTAATCATACCTTCAATTTCCCTTTGATCAGTATCTTTATCTTCAAAGGTAATTTGGTCAATGCTGTGTAAACTGTATGGAGATTTTCTAGTTAAGATAGTAATGCTACCTTTATAGAGTCTTAATTCCACTTCTCCACTTACTCTTCTCTGCATTTGGTCAAATGCTTGATCAAGATCCTCTCTTAAAGGTTCTTGCCATAATGCTCTATAGACCAAATCAGCATAAAGGGTACTCATATATTCTTTGAATCTGATTTCATCAGTAGTTAAAACCAATTCTTCTAAATATTCATGAGCAGCTATTAATAATTTAGCCCCAGGCACTTCGTAGATTTCCCTACTTTTAAGACCAATCATTCTGTTTTCAATGGTGTCTACTCTTCCAATACCATTTTCGCCAGCAATTTCATTTGCCTTTTCGATGATTTTAATTAAAGGCATCATTTCACCATTGATAGCTACTGGAATACCTTCCTCAAACTCGATAGTGACTTTTTGAGGAGTATCTAAAGCGGTTTCCCATCCAGCAGTCCAAGCATAAATGTCTTCTGGTGGTTCGTTTGCAGGATCTTCAAGTATGTCTCCTTCAATACTTCTTCCCCAGATGTTTTCATCTACACTGTAAATCTTGTCACTGTTGAGTTTTATTCCTTTTGAAGCAGCGTATTCCTGTTCTTCAGTTCTTGTAAGGTTTAATTCACGAACAGGTGCAATAATATCGAAATCAGACATTGCCAATATGATAGCTTCAAATCTGAACTGGTCATTTCCTTTACCGGTACATCCATGTGCAATAGCTGTTGCTCCTTCTTTTTCAGCTATTTCAATAATTTTTTGAGCGATTAAAGGTCTTGCAAGTGCTGTACTTAAAGGGTAACCTTCGTATTCAGCATTTGCTTTTATAGCTCTTGCAATGTATTCGTTTGCAAATTCTTCTCTTGCATCTATTGTGTAATGTTTGGAGCTTCCAACTTGTTCAGCCATTTTTTCAGCTTTTTTGATTTCTTCTTCCCCTTGTCCAACATCTACACATACAGTTATTACTTCTACGTCATAATCTTCTTCTAATAGTTTAACACATACAGAGGTGTCTAATCCACCACTGAATGCAAGAACGACTTTATCCATTTATATTCACCAAATAATTTTTATAAGAATAAGATGTATTCATCAAATATTTTTCTTTTTAATTCTATTTAATATTTTTAAAAAATGTGTTTATCAAAATGAGGAGGTATTGATTAATTAATTTTTAGGCTTTGTAGAAATCCTATTTGATTTTTGCAAAATTTTTTTAAAAAACTA
>OGWU01001832.1_pt1 | contig 11587 bp, 9 predicted proteins | sample 1576071 | NCBI WGS metagenome assembly OGWU01 (sample SAMEA3541582, study PRJEB24748) | human gut metagenome | biome: human gut; feature: human-associated habitat; material: faeces | place: China | collected 2012
GAAAAAGGGCCCTCGGTATAAAAACAGCGTTATATGTGTGTCGCATTTTGGTCGAAGAATCCCGCCGCGCATCTTTTTTGCACGGTCCCTTTATCGACGATAAAGAAATCCCAGGTCAGCGATGTTCACCAACGACTCTTGCGTGAAGAGTGGCGCCCAAGCCTGCCAATTTCGCATTGACCATCGTACAAATAACGCGCTTTTTCTACTGAGTATGCCAAAAGTTAGCACATAACGCGATTTTTATACCGGGGCAGAGAGGCTGGGGCACGGCAGGGATAAGGGGGCACGGCAGGGATAAGGGAGCGCGGTAGAGATAAGGTATGGTGGAAAATAGAGAACGTGGGCGCTAAGCCTTGTGGTCCATGTCATTCTATAGCGATTTCTGTCGCAAGGTGGCCCCGCGTGATCTCGAATTCCTGGGGGCGCTGCCGTGGGAGCGTTTCATGCTCCGCAGGCCCTGTGTGGTCCTTGTCGCGCAATGCTGGATGGGCCGAACGCTCGTAGGCTCCGGCAACGAATCGTCAACATTGCATGGCGTCGCGGGCGGGCGGGTTGACACCATCGCGCGTGTGACTACAATCACGTTTTAGCACTCGGAACCTTCGAGTGCTAATTTATGGAGCAAAGCCGGAAGGTATGGGATGGCGCCTCGTAATCGCCATCCGCGCCCAACTGCCCTGTACCCTTCCGGCACGCATTCACATAAGGAAAGAAGGCCCAAGTTCATGAAGAAGTTCAAGACAGAGAGCAAGAAGCTGCTCGACCTCATGATTAACTCGATCTACACCAATCGCGAGATCTTTTTGCGCGAGCTCATCTCCAATGCGTCCGATGCCGTGGACAAGCTCTACTTCAAGAGCCTGACCGATTCCGATGTGAGCTTGGGTAAAGACGAGCTGGCCATTCACGTGTCCTTCGACAAAGATGCCCGTACCGTTACCGTGTCCGATTCCGGCATTGGCATGACTAAAGACGAGATGGATAAGAACTTGGGTACCATCGCGCACTCGGGCAGCCTTGAGTTCAAATCTGAAAACGCCGAGGCCCAGGGCGACGACGTGGACATCATCGGTCAGTTTGGCGTGGGCTTCTACTCCAGCTTCATGGTGGCCAAGGAGGTGCGCGTGGTTTCGCGCGCGTTTGGCTCCGACGAGGCGTGGGAGTGGGTAAGCGACGGCGTCGAGGGCTACACCATCAGCGAGGCGACTCGCGAAAGCCACGGTACTGATGTCATCCTTACGCTCAAAGACAATACCGATGAGGACGACTACGATACCTATCTCTCTGAGTGGGGCCTGAAGAACCTCATCAAGAAATACAGCAACTACGTGCGCTACCCCATTACTATGGAGTGCTCCAAGACGCGCCAGAAGCCTAAGCCCGAAGACGCAGACGACGACTACAAGCCCGAATACGAGCACTACACCGAGACGGAAACCATCAACTCCATGGTGCCCATTTGGAAGCGCAGCAAGCAGGATGTGACCGAGGGCGAATACAACGAGTTCTACAAGTCTGATTTCCATGACTTCGCCGACCCCGTGCGCACCATCAAAGTGCACGCTGAGGGCGCGATGACCTACGACGCGCTGATGTTCATCCCCAGCCGCGCGCCGTTCGACCTGTATAGCAAGGATTACAAGAAGGGCCTGGCGCTCTACAGCTCCAACGTGCTTATCATGGAGAAGTGCGAGGAGCTTCTGCCGGATTACTTCAACTTTGTGCGCGGCGTGGTGGACAGCCAGGATCTGCAGCTCAACATCTCGCGTGAAACGCTGCAGCACAACAGTCAGCTGCGCGCTATCGCTCGCCGCCTTGAGAAAAAGATCAAGAGCGAGCTGGCCGATATGCGTGACAACGATCGCGAAGCCTACGAGAAGTTCTTCGAGAACTTCGGCCGCGGTTTGAAGTACGGCATCTATATGAGCTACGGCATGAACAAGGGCGAACTGGCCGACCTGCTGCTGTTCTACTCCGCCAAGGAGCAGAAGATGGTCACGCTGGACGAATACATCGCCGCGATGCCCGAGGGCCAGGATTCCATCTTCTACGCCGCGGGCGACTCGGTGGAGCGCATGGCCAAGCTGCCGGTGGTCAAGGCCGTGCTCAACAAGGGCTACGACGTGCTGCTGTGCACGCAGGACGTGGACGAGTTCTGCTTCCAAGCCATGCAGTCGTACGGCAAGCCTGCCGTCGAGGGCGAGGAGTTCACCGAAAAGCCGCTGAAGAACGTGGCAAGCGGGGATTTGGGCCTTGAATCCGAAGACGAGAAGAAGGCCGCCGAAGAAGCCGCCAAAGAAGCTGAGGGCCTGTTCGGCGCTATGAAGGAGGCCCTGGGCGATCAGGTGACCAAAGTGAGCGTGTCGACACGTTTGACCAGCGCTGATGATGCTCCTGCGTGCATTACCACCGAAGGCCCGCTGTCGCTTGAGATGGAGAAGATCCTCTCGCAGATGCCCGATGCGGGCGACGAGATCAAGAGCCAGCGCGTGCTCGAGATTAACGCCCAGCATCCGATTTTCGCCACGCTCAAGGCCGCCCACGAGGAGGGCGATGCCGACAAGGTGAAGACGTACGCCGGCCTGCTGTACAACCAGGCGCTGCTGGTGGAGGGCATGCCCGTGCCCGACCCGGTTGCCTTCGCCAATCAGATTGCCAGCTTGATGAAATAGCCGTACGCCGCCAGTGCGGCAAATGCGGTATCTCAAAGGGCCCGGCGGATGCGCGAACCGTCGGGCCCTTTTTGCGCTTCTTCGGACATTCTCGAGCTTTTTCGTCGTTTCGACGTCGAAACCTTCCATGAAGAGGGGCACGCGGCGTCAAAATGGCTGGTAGATAGTGCCCGGAGATGGGTGATGACGACGGGTGCCCGTTCGAGAAGATGCACCCGCTTTGCACGCCGGCAACGCCAGCGTTCGCAATCTTGGGTAGCGCATTGCGGGCATAGTTGCGATAGCGTAAATGCAAAAGGGTTATGGCGCTAGGTGAGACAGGAGCGGCCGTTGGCGGACGCTGCGCCGGACCGCGTGCCATATGATTGCCGTGCTGCAAACTGATTCTGAGGCGAGGCGGCGCACTGCCAATTATGCGTCTGATTCTCGCTCTGCGTCCGGGGACGTGGAGGTGTCTTCATTTGCATCTTTCGCAAACACGAGGTCAAACAGATCCTGTCGGCCCCCGATTCCCAGCTTTTGTATATATGCGCAATATGAGTCTTCACGGTATTTTCCGCCAGTACGAGTTCATCTTGTATATAGGGACGCGTGCGGCCCTGGGCGAGCAGCGTGAATACTTCGGTTTCTCGCGGAGATAGTCCGTAATCTTTTGCAACCTGCTGGCAGCGCTCCTCGATGCTCGCAGAGATTCTATCAACCAGCGCCGGTGAGTTTTCAGGGTCCATCTTCGCGCCGTCGATGTGCTCTGAGCTGGCATGTGTCTGGGAATCTTCCATCCCGCCTATCGCCATAGCTCTATCGTCGCCGCTGGTGTTGACCATCACAATGGTAAGGACGTAGAGGGCTGCAATGGCGGTTATTGTAACCAGGGCTTGCAGCGTATCGGATTCTCCGAGCAGGAAAAGCCAGCCAATTGATGCTGCGGCGTAAACTCCTGCGGCAAGACCCACGATTCGGTATGGAGGAAGGTCGAGCTGCCTAACCGTGTGCGCAATCGAAGTCCAGAACAGCAGATGGGCAAAGGTGTCATTGAGGCACATAAATGTGTAGAGCACAGCAGATTGGGATCCCTGCGTGGAAAGAAGGACAAACGACGCAAGCTCGGTGAGCACCACAAGGAGAAATGCTGGCTGGAATCGTCCGAGAGAGGGCGTGCTTTCAACATTGGCTAAGGCAAACCGGGCATAGAGCGCAACAGAGATTGCATAGAACGCCCAAAGCGCCGGCGAGGAAGTCATGGGTGCTGGGTCAAAATCGGCATCCCATGTACCTACGGGGCTTAGGGTTCTTACGGTTGCCAACAGAAGTGCCGTGGCGAGCAGCAGCACAAAACGCTGTTTTTCTCTGTGGGCTGTGTCCGCTTTGCCAAACTGACGGGCTTTCTGGGGATTGGCGTTTACGAAATGAGCCTCCGGGGTGTCGCCCCTAAGTCGTTTGGCGAAAGCATGGGAGTCCGGGAGCCCTTCTGCGGAGCCAGATTCTTTATCGATCATGCAATGCACCAAATGAAGAGGCAACATGGCGGCAATGGGGAGCGCAATGGCAATGCCCATGCTTACGGCCTGTGTAAAGGCGGACTCGATAAGAAGCCTCACAATGGGCTCCATGATAAGTCCAGCACCAATGCAGTACACGATGCGCGAAGTTGACGTGCTGCGAGCGAGCAGCAGCCCGTACCGAACGCTGAGCCAGCAGTATCCCAGACCCAGGCAGGCCAGACCGGTAGCACACAGAAGGCTGGGGTGAAATAGACTTTGATTGGGGGCGATAGCTATGCAGGCCGTTCCTACGGCGCCCACAAAAGGGAATAGCGCCTTAAGGGATGCATCCTTTGCGCGAAGGTGATGCGGAAAGACCGCGAACGCGACGCTTAAAACAAGGATGCCCGCGAGAAAGAACGCCCTGGGATTTATTCCCATCGATTCTGGCAGTGACTCGCGAAGGCTGAACATGTGGTCTGTCAGCGACGACCATACAAAGACGAGCGTGAGCCCTACTACTGCGTAAATCGAGCACAGCGTAGACGCACTTGGTCGATGAGTCATTTGTCTTCCCCTGTATTGTTGAAATCCCCCTGAAGTGCGCTCATATCCTAGCTGAACTGAATAGTTGAATCAACCCATCGCCCGAACCGGGCTATGGCATTCATCAGACATTTTGGAATATTCGCCCGTTTGCGTTGATATCCGAAGGTCATTTTGAATGATAGGGTCGCAAGGCGGCTTGGTTCAGGAAAAGAAGAGTGGAAAGATGCCATAGCGCGCATGATCGCTTTTAAACGCCGCACATGCGCTCGTGGAAATGGAAGGGGGAATGATGAAGGGCGAAGGAAGGGGAATCGGAACGAAAATTGCGCTGGCGGTAATCGCGGTTGCAGCCAGCTCGCTGATCGTTGCGGGATGCGCGCAGCAAAATACCGCCGAAGACGCTCAGGCCGAAGAGCCCCAGTACGCGAATAGCTATGAGAAGGCTGAGGCTATTCTGGCGGAAAGGAACGCTCGCCAAGACGAAATCAATAAGGAGTACACTCCCGAGATTCGCACGCTCGAAGACGGCACTAAGGTGCAGCGCACGCCGACTGAATATCAATGTTATCACTGGAGCCGCCCTTATCATGGCGGAACGTCTTACAACACCTACTTCATGGATGCGGACAACCGAGGCTGCAATGCGTGTCACGAGGATTTAAAGGATGCCCTCAAGAACATGGAATACCAGCATGTCACCGTATGGAACGACGCGCTGGACAATTGGCTGACCATCGACCAGTGCCAGCTGTGCCACAGCGACGACGACGGGTACGAGTTGGGCACCTTGATGCACGCCGTGCACTACGGGGAGCGTAACGGTCAAACGTTTGAGGACCGTGGCGGTAACTGCCAGAGCTGCCACAACATGACCGAGAACGGCCAGGGCGTGGAGCTTTGGGATCAGGTCAAGTACGACCACCTCGATGGTATCGTTAAACAGGAAAACGTTCAGGGCGAATTCCAGTTTGACCAGACCACGAAGGTCTCCAAGGAAGACATGTTCACCTATGACTGGATTCACTCCGACTATGACCACCTCATTGCGATCATGGGCAAGAACGGCCCCAATGAACCGCTGCCGCAGGAAATGATTGACAACTGGGAGATTACCGTCGACGGCTTTGTGAACAGCCCCTATACGGTGAAGCTCAACGATCTTATCGCTGAGGCCGAAGAGGCCGGCGCAAGCGTTACCAAGCTTTCCAAGATGCATTGCCTTGACAACATGCCTGGTGGCGGTGGAATTTCCAATGTGGAGATAACGGGTATTCCGCTGAATTGGCTGATCGAAAAGGGCGGCGGGCTCAAAGACGGTGTAACGGGCGTGACCATCGACCGTCGCGAGTTCCATACCAACGGAGCAATGGACCACAGCACGCGTGGTGCGGGCATCCATAAGTTCGATGATGTCTACCTGGTCTACAAAATTGACGGTGAGCCTCTGGACGTGAGCTCGGGCAGCCCTTGCATGAACTGGATCGAAGCAAACGACGCTCAGGGCAATGTCAAGCAGTGCGTGGGCTACCACATCACCAACGAGGAGAAGGATTGGGATGCCATTTCCGAGAACGGTTTTGACAGCTACGACATGGGCCCCTACATGAATAAGCCAAACGTGACCTGCCTCAAGGTGCCCGAGGGCAAGATCATCAAGACCGGCGAGCCCTTTACCTTTGAGGGTTATGCGGATGCCTTCGACGAGGCCGTGACCAAGATAGAGTTCTCCATGGATGGTGGCGAAACCTGGACTGCGTTTGACCTGGGTAAAACCGATCCTCGCCAGTGGGTGTACTGGCACTTCACGTGGACCCCTGAGACCGATGGTAGCTACGTGCTCATGCTTCGCGGCACCACCGAAAGCGGTCTTGTGACTGATGACCAGTATATCCAAAAGGTCATGGTCACCGCCAAGAGCGACTTCGAGGAGTGATTATGAAACGTTCATTTGGAGCTAAGATATTGGGCTGCACGGTTGGCGCGAGCATGGTGCTCGGGGGGCTCGGAACAATGGTGCCTCAGGCTGCTTTAGCTTCGGGCGATCCGGCGACGGGTGACGCGCCCGAAACCTTTTTAGGTGAGCTTGAGGATACCTTTGATCTTGAACTTGATGAGAGCGAAGTGCTGAAGATCACAACTCTTGGTGAAGCCTTAAATCTGTTGGAAGAACTTCAGTAATTTTTTTCGAAGCAAAACTTATAAAGATGTCAGGGTCAAGGATATTTTGTACCTGACAGGATATCCATAACTTGAACAGTTCAGAAAATAATGGGGGACAGATATGCTGATCAGAAATATATTAGAAGAAAGTGTACGTAAATTTGATGAAGTAAAAGCAGTAAAATGGCTCAAGAAAAAGGAAATCATGGAAAGAAGCTATGGCGAACTGATGGAAAATGTAGTTTCCACCAGAAAAGGTCTTCTTGCAGAAGGCTTTGAGGGAAAGCACATTGCACTGATCGGAACCAGTTCTGTAGAGTGGATGGAAAGTTATCTGGGAATCATCACCGGATGTACCACTGCAGTACCGCTGGATGCCGCACTTCCCTGTGAGGATCTGATTGATCTGCTTAACCGTTCCGATTCCGCCGCTCTTTTCTTAAGTCCGAAGCTTAAACCATATCTGGATGCATTTCTTGAAAACTGTCCGAAACTTCAGAAGGTGTGGATGCTTCAGGAAGAGGTAGAGGATGCGCCGGCAAAGGTATACGGTATTGGTGAACTTCGAAATGCAGGAAAGAGCGCATCAGCAGATTCTGTCTGCCCGGATGCAGAGGATATTGCGACCATCATTTTCACTTCCGGAACAACAGGAAAGAGCAAGGGTGTTATGCTGACACAGAATAATCTGGCTTCCAATGTTGAGGCAGTAAAGATTACGGCAGAACCGGGAACTGCCATGCTCAGTGTGCTTCCGATCCATCACGCATTCTGCCTGGTTATGGACTGGCTGAAGGGATTCTCTCTGGGTGCAACTCTTTGCATCAATGATTCCCTGCTCCATATGGTAAGGAATATGAGTATTTTCAAACCGGATATTATGCTTATGGTTCCAATGATGATCGAAACTATTTATAAGAGACTGGCTGCCGCTGATTCGTCAATCCCGAAGGCAGTTCTGGCAGAAAAGGTATTCGGCGGAAAACTGCGCATTATCTTTACAGGCGGTGCACATCTGGATCCATATTATATTGACCGTTTTGCAGAATATGGCGTCGAAGTACTGGAAGGCTATGGAATGTCAGAATGCTCTCCTGTTATCAGCAATAATACACTGGAAAACAATAAAAAGGGTTCTATTGGAAAACCACTTGAAAATGCAGAAATCAGATTCGAAAACGGTGAGATTCTGGTAAAGGGAAGCAGTGTTATGAAGGGATATTATCAGATGCCTGATGAGACAGCAGAGACTTTAAAGGATGGCTGGCTGCATACCGGTGACAAGGGATATATGGATGAAGACGGTTATCTGTTTATCAATGGACGTGTGAAGAACCTGATCATCCTGTCCAACGGTGAAAATGTATCTCCGGAGGAGATTGAGAATAAGCTGGCTCTGAATCCGCTGGTAGGAGAAGTGATCGTCACAGGTGAGGACAATGGACTGACCGCCCGCATCTATCCGGAGCAGGCTGTTGTGGAAGCGAAAGCATTGGATGCAGAGGCAATTCAGGCACAGCTTCAGGCATTTCTGGATGAATATAACAGAAATCAGCCCACCTATCGCCGCATTACAGGATTGGTTGTCCGCAAAAATCCGTTTATCCGCAACACAACAAAAAAGATCAGGAGACAGGATGTCCTGATTGATGAGCCTCTGGAATAAGACAGAGGCTTAAGATAAAAGTGGAAGCATACCGGATAAAAAAACCTCAGACAGAATATCAGCGATCACTTCCGGTGCCAGATTAAAATTATCCCGGCTCCATTTGTGGAGAACGCCGATGGTACTGCCGATGGCGCAGGTGATTACATAGGAAACTTCTTCTTTTGTATGCCTGTCAGGCCTGGAATTAGATGTAGTTTCTGTAACATAATGATGGAGCATAGTCAGCATTTTTTCAAACAGATCATTGCCATGAGGCGTGCTCAAAAGACCGGACAGAAAAGGATTTTCCATAGTGTACCGACACAGAGTCAGAAAATAGGAACTGCAGATATCCCGGTCATTTTTTGGCTGGAAATTTTCCATAATGGAAAAAACATCATGAATAGTTTTATCCTCAACTGCAGAGATCAGTGAAGGGATGTCCTGATAGTGATTATAAAAGGTACTTCTGGCAATACCAGCTGTTTTAGTGATGTCGGATACAGTAATCCTGTCAGGCTTCTTTTCTTTTAACAATTTGAAAAAAGCACCTAAAATGGCCTCGTCAGCCACAGAATATCTTTCATCGGGAATTATATTTTGCATAGTTGTTTCCCCCGGGAGTCTGTAAGTAATACATAAAGTATATCACAAATCTGACCATAAAAAAATTATTTTTTCCAGGACTTTCTAGAGCCTTTTTCAGACACGCTCTAGTCCCAGAATATTTTCATTCTCAGTCAATTCTTTTTCTTTCTGTATAATCCCATATACATAATTGGTCGTGAGAAGATATTATGCTATATTACATTGCGATGTATTTGTCAAGCAGGAATGTATGTGCTATGATAAAACTGACTATAGAATAATCCGTTATCCGGAGAAGGAAAAATGGAAATATCAGAGGTATGATGGGAGGATTTATATGCGAAGAAGAGACAGAGAGGTAACAGAACTTAATGAGATCATACATATACTTGATTCTGGCAAGGTTTTGCACCTTGGGCTGGTGGATCAGGGAAAGCCATACATAGTTCCTGTGAACTACGGTTATGTTATGGAAAATGATAAACTTGTATTTTATGTGCACGGTGCTTTGGAAGGCCGTAAGCTTGACATTATCAGAAACAATTCAGACTGCTGTGTTCAGATTGAGTGTGATGTTCAGCCATTTTCAGGTAAAGTGGCCTGCCAATATGGGTGTAGTTATTATTCTTTTGATGGATTTGGAACTGCGGAGATTGTGGAAGCACCACAAGAAAAAATTAAGGCCATGAGCGCCTTAATGAAAATACAAACGGGTAAGGATTTTGAGTTTAATGAGCGGCTGGTTTCAATTGTCAGTGTCATTCGAATTGAGTGTGATTATTATACTGCAAAGTACAGACCATTACCGGCAAATCCAGTAGTATAAATTGGGAATAATTTGTTACTTGGAGGACAAAAAATGACTATTAGAAAAGCAGAAGAAAAAGACATTCTAAGAATAATTGAATTGTTGGGACAGGTATTGCAGATCCATGCAGATATAAGACCTGATATTTTTATTCCCGGTACCACAAAATATACTGTAAGCGAATTGACAGAGCTATTAGGAAAAGAAGAAAAACCAATATATGTTGCAGTGAACGAGGAAGATGTTTGTGTAGGATATGCATTTTGCCAATTACAGGAACAGCCTTTTTCAACTAATATGGTACCGTTTAAGTCTCTTTTTATAGATGATCTATGTGTTGATCAGCAGGCACGAGGACAGCATATCGGCGAGAGTTTGTTTGAATATGTAAAAAATGAAGCAAAGCGAATGGGCTGTTATGAAGTGACACTGAATGTATGGGCAGGAAATACTTCAGCCGAAAAGTTCTATGAAAAAATGGGTATGAAAACAAAAGAAAGGCAGATGGAATATATCCTGGAACATTGATGCGTTGTATGGCATATTTGAGAAGTCTATCTGCGAATTTACAGAGATATCCGATAGATGAATCCGATCAGTCAAACAGTAAATATTAAAAGAAAATGCAAATCAGGCACAAGTTATATTTCGGAAACTTGTGCCTGATTTTTACAGTGTTATTTGGAAATTACAGGTGCTTTTGTCTGATATTTTTAGCATTGATATAATTTATGATCATGTTTGCTGCATCGGAAATATCAAGTTTGCCTGTATCAATAGACAGCTGATACTGGCTGGCGTCTTCCCATTCTTTGCCTGTGCAGAATTTGTGGAAAGATGCTCTTTTCTCATCAACTTCCTTTATCAGCTTTGCAGCTTTTTTCTCATTAATACTGTCCCGTTCCATTACACGTTTGATACGGCAGTCTTTATCTGCGTGAAGAAAAACAGTAGTTGCCTCAGGATCATTTGCATAGATCGCTCCTGAACAGCGTCCGATGATTACGGCAGATTTTTGCTGCGTAAGTTCACGTATAAGTTCAAAAGATTTTTCCATCGGATTGCTTTCTCCGTAGCTTACAGCAATGCTGTAGAGCAGGCTGTTTACTGCCTTTTCCTGGAAAAATTCTTTGTTTTCGTCAAGCTTTCCAAGTTTTTTGGCCTCTTCTTCCAGCTTCTTTCTGTCATAGAGTTCCAGTCCAAGTCTGGAAGCCAGTTCTTTTCCTATTTCATGTCCGCCGCTTCCGCACTGTCTTGCTATTGTAATAATCATATCCCATGCCTCCTGTGCGATAATGTCGCATTTAATTTACTATCAAAGTACTTTTTCGGAATTATTATACTCAAAAAAAATCGAAATGTATATGCCAAAATCTACTATAAATTGCCTTCGCAAATCCTGATATTCTGGTACTTATGGCAAATTGGTCTGACAAATATTTACTTAATAGAAACATTAGACAAATACTTTATATTGAGATATGATGAGAATTGTGGGAGCTGCTTTGCAGCGGAGCAATTCGTAGATATCAAGTGCTTTTACAATATCTGAAAAAGAATATTCTCCTGTCATATAATGTTTTATAAATCATTTTGCATGGATGTTCGCTGATAATAGGTATTTATGATATCCTGTAAAGTAATCGTATTCATTTTTTCTTCAGCAGTTTTTTGGATT
>OGWU01001833.1_pt1 | contig 11580 bp, 14 predicted proteins | sample 1576071 | NCBI WGS metagenome assembly OGWU01 (sample SAMEA3541582, study PRJEB24748) | human gut metagenome | biome: human gut; feature: human-associated habitat; material: faeces | place: China | collected 2012
AGTAAGTGGTGATAGTCGGACATATTACCCGGTTGTTTATACCAAGGAAAATACGGGCCAGACGGATCAGGCGGCGGGCAATGCCGCCCTTGTTCATGATGTTGCCGCCCAGGGTAAAGAAGGGCAGCGCCAGCAGCGAGAAGGAATCCAGGCCGGAGAAGCACCGCTGGGCGGCGATCAGGGCGAAGATATCCGCGGGCATGTTGAACAGCGCGGTGATGATGGATGCAATGCCGATACCGGCGGAGATGGGAACGCCCGCCAGCAGCAAAACGAAGAAGGAGCCAAACAGGCACAGCGTGGCTTGTACGACCATCAGACGTCGCCTCCCTTCTTATTCATAAAGAGCTGGATGTACTTGAGCACCCGGGCCAGCACGATGAAGATGCCGGAGATGGGCAGCACCGAGTACAGGAAGCTGTAGGGCAGCCGCATGACCGAGGAAACGTTCAGGGCTGCGGTGGCCAGCTTGAAGCCGCCGTAGATAAAGACGTAGCAGACAAAGAAGAGGATCATGGCCTCGATGAAGATGTTCAGCACAATGGCGGTAACACCTTTCACACGGTCCTTGACCAGGTCCAGGGCCAGATGCTCGTCACGGTAGAAGCAGTAGGCGGAGCCGATCAGGGAGGCCCAGATCAGCACGTAGCGCAGAAATTCGTCGGTAACGGTGGACGGATCGTGCAGGATCATACGGGTGAAGATCTGCCAGGTGCCGCCCGCCAGCAGGGCAAACATGGACAGCGCCAGCAAAAACCGCATGACGGTATCCAGGATCTTATCAAAGTGTTTCACGGTTTTTAACTCCTCTCACAGTGCACAGACCGGGTCGCGGCCTACGCCGCACAGCCCCCGGTCCGCGGGATCAGCGGTCTCAGCCCGCCGCCTGGATGCGCTCCACATAGGCGTAAACCTCGGGGGAGTCGGTCTCCAGATTGGTGTAGATGGACTGGCATGCCTCCTGGAAGGCGGCGGTATCCACGTCGCGGATCAGTTCCACACCCTTTTCCTCGGCGGCAGCCAGCACCTCGTTCTCAAACTCGGTCCAGACGGTCTTGTACTCCTCGGTCATCTGCCGGGCGCATTCGGTCATGATCTGGCGCTGGTTGTCGGACATGGCGTTCCAGGTCTCGGTGGAGATGAGCAGGATATCGGGGATGCGGGTATGCTCGTCAAAGCAGTTGCTCTCCTTAACGACTCGTACTAAGACTGTGGCTCGGACGCATGGCATACGGAGAAAGCGCTCTGTCGTGTAAGATTTACACGGTTTACTCCGAATCCATCTTCAGCAGTTGGGCCAATTGATCTCTTCGTCCATAGATGACAGCGATTATATGAACCGTTGCCGTCTGTTCCTCCACCCAAAAGTAAACCAGATATCCCCGGACAACCATCTTTCGGACGCCCTGGTTTCGCCATGGCTCTTCTTCCAGCAGCGGATGACGCTGCGGCATCGTATCCAAACCTGCCACCGCTTCGCGGAGATCCTTTACGAATTTTCTGGCCGCTTGTGGGTTCATCAGTTCATTCTGGATATACGCGGCATATTCCAGGATTTGATTGCTGGCCTGTTTGGTCAGCATGACAGTGTACTGCTTCATCCCAACCGCTCCATGATCGTATCAAAAGCATCCTCCATAGGAACGCCCTCCCCAACCTTTGCTTGGCGCAGCCCTTCCTGCATCATCGCATTAAACTCAGCATCCGTCATGATATCGCGGGTTTTTGGCATCGTTGGCACGGTGACAGGGAACGGAATCCCATTATGCAGAATCACCTGCCGGTAGGTCATGTTAATGAACGCAGAAGTAGACACACCCAGTTTTTCCAAGATGGCCTCCGCCTGCTCCTTGATATCCGGTTCCACTCGCACATTCACATTGGCACTTCTTGTCGCCATATTCAACACCACCTTTCGAGATAAGTATAGCACATTGTACTGCGTATTGCAACACAATGTACTCCCTTGATAATCGTCCATAATCATCCACAAAGCACAGATGCACCCCCTTGGGGAATGGCAAAATTGTTCCGTATTATATGGAAATTGTGTGCGTTTCAAGGGTCAAGTTATTAAATGTTTTATGTGCTTGCAGAAACATCTATTGCACCGTGATCCGTTGCTTTTTCTGCCAAGAACTGCCGATAACTCCCCCTCACCACGATCTTGACCTGATACCCCTTCCCCAGCTCCACCCGTTCCAGCAGCTGCGCCAAAATGGTGCGTTTCCTCGGTACCGATGCCAAATCGAACTCATTGGCCCAGCCAAGGAACTCATCGTAGTATTTGCGGATCTGCTGAACCGTGGTGCGGCTGGAATTGTCCTTCAACAGCGCGGTGTATTCGTTTTTCGCCTGCTGCACCTCGACTTCGGCCTGCTGGATCAGGCGGGCCAGCGTGGACTCCGAAAAGGCACTCTGCCCATCCAGGCAACGGACGATTTCCTCCTCGTACCGCTGCTGTTTGTGTTGGGCGGCTTTGACTTTTTTCTCGGCGGCCTGCTTTTTGCGGTCCAGCTCGGCGTCCTGCTGGCGGATGCGCTGCTCGATACTTCTGTCGTAGGGTTCCCGCTGAATCTGCTGGAACATCTGATCCACCAGATTCAGCACGACCCCATCCACCCGCTCGGCCAAGTACAATGCCTGCCCGTCGCAGGGCCGCAGGCGCTGGCCTCGTTGGTAGCAGTTGTACTTTGCCTGCACGTTTTCCTTGATGCTGCCGTCCGCCAGTTTGTAGCGATCCTTGTGCAGGAAGGCCGACATCTTCGCACCACAGTGGGCGCAGACAACGATGCCCGCCAGCAAACAGGGGTTATCGCTCTTTTTTGCAGCGTTCTTGTTCTCCGCCGCATTTTTGCAGCGACTGTCCATCCGCTCGTTGGCTTTGGCAAACAGCTCGTCATCAATGATTTGCAGTTGGGGCATAAATTCCGACTTAGCGGCCTTCGTGATGATGTAACCCGTATATCCTTCGTGGCGGATCAGGCGCCGGATATTGACCGATTGGAATTTGGCCCCCTGCCGGGTACGTAGGCCGCGCTCATTGAGCATCCGGGCCATCGCGTAGCCGCTGGCTCCCTCGTTGGCGACCTTTTCAAATACCTCCCGCACCCAGGCGGCTTCCTCCGGGTCGATCTCCAGATCTTTGACCGGCTGCTCGCGTTTGTTGACCCGTCCCTTGTTCACTGCGCGGTATCCATAGGGCACAAAGCCGCCGGCGTAGTGCCCACTGGAGACGATCTGCCGGATGCGGTCGCGGGTGCGCATTGAGGTTTTCTCGCTTTCCCCTGCCGCCTGCCAGAAGCGGATGTAGTTCATCAGCTTGTCGCCGTGGCTCTCGATCCGCTGTTGGCCCTCGTGGGTGCTCCACATCTCAATGCCGTGCTGGACGAACCACTCCAGCACGAACGGCGTCTCGCTCTCGATTCGTCCCAGCCGGTCGAACATATAGACCAGCAGAACATCGAACTCCCTGTTGCTGGCTGCGGTTCGCAGTTCCTGGATCACGTCCCGCTTGCTGGCGGACACTTTTGACCCGGAAACGCCTTTTTCGGCCTTCTCCATCACCACGCGCCAGCCCTGCTGCTGGGCAAACTTGCGGCAGGCAATTTTCTGCATCGGGATGTCGTCATGATCGACTTGGCCCTTGGTAGAGACCCGGTATTCCAGCGCCGCGCGATTGGCATCCATCGGCAGACGGCATTGCAGCGCCGTAAAGTAAGCATCGTCCAGCCACTGCTGGTCGGCTTGCGAGATCTCGATCTGTTCTCCCTGTTGGTTTGTATATGTCATCGCGTATTCCTCTGTATAACTGTGTTGCGGGTTTTCCCCGCTATCACAACCATACTATAGAGTGCGCCGAATAGCTATCACCATAACGGAGAAAGACCGCCCCCATTCGCAGCATATAATTGACGGTTTATCCATCATAAACAGAAAAAGGCCGGGAGTCGCCCACTGAAAAGGGGCTGCTCCCGGTCTTGCTTTATCCCTGTGCTTCCCGTGCTTTTCGCTCGGCGTAGGCACTCATGATCAGATCGATTATATTCTTCATCGTTTCCAGGTTATCCTCCTTGGCAAACACGACTGTTACGTTACAGCCGTTGATGACCGTTTCCACTTCTGTTCTGCCATCCGGCAGTTCTTTCACAGTTTTCATTTCCATGTATATGCTTTTCCCTCAAACTGCAGGATTGATACCTTATTATAACAGAACGCCATCCAGCCCATGCCGGTACAGATCGTATCGCAGGTCGATTTCCGTGGTATGGATGCGGACATTCTTGCGCTGAAAGAGGGCCAAAATATGGCGCAGCCGGTTGCGCTTGCTTGAGAGTTGCGAGAGGCGCACAACAAAGACGTCATCGACCTGGCCGTTTCGGACAGCGTGCAGCAGGGCGCCGCGACCGGGGCGGCGGATCATGTTGCGCCGGGTGGAATCACAGCTTTGGCCCACCAGGCAATAGCCCTCCAGGCGGGCTGCTGCACACAGATCGGCCAGCTGCTGCGGTAACGCGGGAGTGTCTTTCGCTTCCCGCGCATAAGCCCAGGCACGCGGATAGTACAGGTCGGTTGTAGAACCGGCCGCATTCACATTTTGCTTCATACCAAAAGCACCTCCGATTCATTCCTCACAGTCATACCCCGGCAAGATCATCCAGTGCCGCCCGCCGGGCTCGATCCATTGGCCGTTGTTGGCACCAAAAGTGTGGATTCCGTATTGCAGCAGGGACATGAGCAGGCCGTCAAGTTCCGCCTGCCCGCAATGCAGGTGTTCCACATCGACCACCATCAGCACATCCACTTCGCCTGCTGCGGCTGCCCGCAGCAGGTCAACCATGCCGGGGCGCAGCGAGAGCGGCTGAGCCTCGCTACCGGCCTGGGCGAATAGCTCCAACTCACAGGGCCATTGCAGTTTGCGCAAAGCGCGATGGCAGATCAGTTGCTGCTGGCGCATGGTCAGATCGGAATCTTTGACTTCCTGGATAAAACAGATTGCTCTCATGGTATTCCTCCATTTTATTATCCTGTGTTAACGATTTTCGCCTGTGTTAACGATTTTCGAAATCCGGTAAAAAGTAATCCGGGCTTTTGCGCGTCCGAAGGAATGGTTCGATGTCTTCGATTTTGCTTGTGACCGGGATACCGGATGGCAATGCATCCAGCACCGCCTGGTGATACCGCCCGCCGTGGACGGCCCGCGGGTCGAGGATGGCGACCGCACAGCTGTCGGTCTCTGTTCGGATAGCGCGGCCGAAGCCTTGCCGTAGTTTTTGCTGCATTTCGGGCACGATCTCGGCTTGGATGTAGCTGTGCAGGTCAGGGTATTGTTCGCGCCGGGCCTCACGTACCGGGTCAGGCACCGGGAACGGCAACCGCACGACTACAAGCAGTGATACCATGTCACCGGGGAAGTCTACGCCTTCCCAGCAGGGACCACCTGCCAGCAGCACACTGTTTGGCAACTGCTTAAACTGCTCCACCACTGCCTGTGATCCGCGGCGCGCCTGTAAAACTGGGTAATCCAGTGAATCCTTCAGCATTTCATACACTGCGCCCATCTGTTCATAGGAAGTGAACAAGACAAGCGTGTGGCCATGCGCCGCTTTTATAAGCTGGCAGATCTGCCTTACAATTCGCTCACTGCCGTTTTCCACACGTTTCCGCTTTCCGTTTGATGGAGGTAACACGAGCAGGCAGTTGTGCTCGTAGTCAAACGGGGACGGCACCTGCAAGGTGCGAACAGAAACGCCATGTTCCAGTCCCAGCAACTTGCTGGTATTGACAAAACCATCGCCAGCCGCCAGGGTGCCGGAGGTCAGGATCGCGGGTTTGTTCTGGCTCCACAGCGCAGTGTAGAGATGCTGCGGCAAGTCTTTGGGTACTGCGTTCAGCGAGAAAAATGGCTTTTCTCCTCCCAGCACCGTTGCATATTCCACATACTTGGTCGATGAACCGTCTGGCGTGAGAAACAGCTGCGTCAGCTCTATGCCGCGTTGCACTGCGCGCCGCAGCGGCGGCGAAAGTTTTCCACAATTTTGTTGAATTCTTTCGCTCAGTTGATAATGCAGGTGGTCGAGTGCTGCAAGCTGTTCCCGCTGCGGGCTATACGGGATTTCTCGCTCCCGGCCATGCTGCATGACCTCGAAGGCTGCCCCCAGTTCCGCCGTGATACGCCACAATTGCTGCGACTCATGTACAAGGCTCTCTCTTGCCAGCTGGTTTGCGAGGTTATTCAAATCTGCCACCGACAGGCACCGGGTCCGCATCTGTTGGTTGACTTCCGGCAGTTTGTGCGCCTCATCAATGATGAGCGCGCCGTAATCCCGCAGAAGCGGTTTCCAACCGTTTTGGCGGTGTATGGCATCCGCCAGAAGGTAATTATGGTTGCAGATTTGAATCAAGAGCGAGCCGACACCGCCTTGGTGCAGATACCGCTGGTATCGGCATCGATCACGTGCAATGCAGTCTCTGGCACATCGCTCCGGCACGCAGATATGTCGCCGGTCATATCCCGACAGGCCCTGGATCTGATCCAGATCCAGACAGGTATCTGCATCCCGAAGCACGCGCAGCCGCCGAGCAAACTTTTCCCCGCGCTGTGCCACTTCCCGCTGTCGTTTCAGCAAGCGCAAGTCACAGGCGTAACGACCCTTTCCTTTGCGAAGTACAGTTTGTATCGGCTCTTTAATATATCCACATTGTATTAGTGCGGTCGATAAAAACGGAACGTATTCTTTCAGAATCGCATCCTGCAGGGCCACGCTGGCAGTCGAGATGACCAACGGCTGCCGCAAGGGCAGCGCACGCTGCTGCATCCACAGGATTGCGGCCACCAGATAAGCATAAGTCTTGCCGAGGCCGACGCCGGCATCGCAAAGGGTCACTTCACGACCAAACAGAGCGTCCAGCATGGTGTGGCACAACTGTATCTGCCCTTCCCGCACCGCCATGCCTGCATGGGGAAAAACCATACGGAATATGGTTTCGGCTTGCTGATGGGCAAGTTCATACCCGGTCGGCTTTGTCTCGTTCAATCGATATCCCCCCGTTTCATCACGGTTGATGGCAAAATGATGCGGCGCAGCGGTTGTTGCGCTGCGCCGCACGGGTTCGACATCAACACATGGGATTGTTGAAGTCGCTATAGTAAAGAAAGGAAATAGGAGTAATAACTCGCCATATTTGCCGCTCGCCCCCTGGCAAGGGAACACGGCAGGCGGGCCGCTGGCACACAGCCGCTCACTGGTCAAAGGCGAAGGTCTCGTGATTGCAACCTAGGCCCGGCCACCCCGTCTGACGCGCGGGGCTGCAGGCGTATCATTATCCCCCGCCCCAGGTTTTGGCAAAGCAGCCTGCCGGAAGCGATTACGCTTCGGACTGCTTGGGGGCCAGATGGAGTTCGCTCAGTGAAATTCAACGCATTATACCGTAAAACGGCCTAGTTGGTTATGCGATGGATAGCACGTTATGGCGCATCTTCCCGTGTTGCTCACTGGGTCAGGTACATACCTGCCGTGCTGGGTATTCTGCTGTCAAAGAACTATATGACCTAAAAACCGGTCACAAGGGCGCAAAATCCAGAAGGATACTTTCAGCGATTTCCTGATCATCCGGTTTCAGCTGTGGAATGATGCTTTCAAGAAAATGCGTCTGCGTATCGGTCAGCCGGCGCGGCTCTGAAGCGTATGTGTCCACAATATGTACGCCACCAGTTCCACGTCCTTGCGTGGTATAGATGGGGTATATACTCGCCAAACGGACAATATCGTTCCGAATTGTCCGCTCAGAAACCTGAAACGTTGCTGCCAGCTCGCCGATTCGTACATGCCTTCTGGCGCGCAGCTTTTCCATAATCATATGCCTGCGCCATCCCGCCAGCATGCAGCCCTTCACCTCCCGGGCTTTCGCCCTGGTATGAGCATATCGCAAAAAGTGGCAATTTCCCTTCCGCTTTTATCTAAGTTTTTCAGACATTTTTTCGGACAACCACTTTATCGCCCCGACTGTTTAAGTAAAGACGCAGGTGAAGATCGCCATCCCTATACCTTTGCCGAGTGCCGTACTATGAAAGACGCGTGTATTCCATCCTTCTTTTATCTCCATAAGATGGGATGCTTTCTCTTTTCCCCATGAAATCATCCTAGAGATTAGATACGACAAAGCCTGTTTTATTTAGTTAAATTTTCCGAAGGTTTTTGTACCAAGGAATCTTTATCTGCTCCCATTATACGGCTCGTGAAATATAATTTATATTGCATTTGCATTTATTTCTATTGCAGTATCATATATATTTCGTATATAATTATAGAAACAAGTTATTTCGGGAGGACGACTCAAATGGAAACCAACGCGCCGTCCAATCATCGCGCGCACCGCAACGCACTTGCACCGGAAGAGGCTCGCCTGTTCCGCTTGAACTATTCGTTTATGTGGACCACCTTGGGCAGTTCACCCTACCTTGTTAAATCAGGCCAGACCCGGTCTTCTCATGCTTCAGACACTTGGCTCCGTGGTGTTGAAAATCTGCCCAGCTATGCGATTTGTTTTGCTTGTTACCGGGATGATTATATTCCAAGCCGCAAAACAGTATTCGGGATCGTTGATTTCTTCAACTCAAACTTCACGCCTGCCATTACACCATGGCAGTTTTTGCACGAAGATTTATCCCAAAGTCCACTTTACCTGAGCAAACCCTTTCGATATGACGAATATTTTATCGGCGTGTATAACTGCTATTATCCTGCCTCCCGAGAGGAAAACAACATTTTTGGCGGGGTCCTAAAAATTTTTCGGTCGTCTGATATGCTAAAAGCATTCTTAATCACTTCGATTCGAAGTGACGAGGCTTTCTCTGATCCTGTCTTGCGTTCCTTTGTCAACATCCCCTCCCCAAATCCAAATGATTTTCGCATTTTCCAGGACAGGTATGCCCAAAACAGTCCATTCGTAAAGAAAGGACGTCGCTACTACTATTTCGAGGGCAACGTAGAAGTAACCGACAGTTCTGTTTTGATCGTGTTCCGCTGCTACGAAGGCAATGACGCCCGCAAGCTGATCGTCACGTTGAATATTCAACGACTGCCCTCTTTACGCTCTGAGCCCTATCATGGCGGACTGGCCTTTGTACTGACCACTTCGGATACACCCTATATGACAAGGCTCTATCCGATGGGCCTTATCAATGATTTGTACGGCCGATATTCCTTGCAGGACGAATGTATCTCCAAATCCTTGAAGCTGCACACGAACGGAAGAGACATCCGATTAACCGACAAGGCCGACGATGTCTGGAATGATCTGGCCTTGGCAAATTTGTCGAAATAACATAGTAGTCAAAATACTCTAATCTTTTGCCCAATTGGCGCCCGCAAACTGAAGCTATAAACACTATACAGACTTGTCTTTCATTTCGTAAAAGACAGTGAAAGCGCCCCTTGCTGGATTCGTACCAGCAAGGGGCGCTTTCACAACTTAATTTGATTTACTTGTGCTTGAAATCGATGCTCGATTACTCCCCGGTCGATATTTAATCTCAAAGAGCGGATATACTGGTCATAGAATTGGCGCTTTTCAGCTTCTGTCATGGTGATGCGTGTCACTTGAAGGGCTTCTTCAAACATATCGTTCACAGTAAAAATGGATGGCGTTATGGTCTCTTTGAACAGGTTTTGAATGTCATCCATGCTGCCGATATTCGCCATCTGCAGCAGTTCGCGGATTTTCTCCCGCCGGGCCTTTTCTTCCGGTGTGCGATTCTTTCTGGCCATATGTAAAACCTCCTGTGTGATGCTTCTATTCTACACCACTCAGGAGGTTTACACATAATTTGAAGAAGCCTCGGAAAAATTTTATATTTTTTCTCTGTCCTCTTGACGGGGAGCAGTTCACTTTTTATAACCTGTGTTTCAGTTCTTCTACAATGCTTACGCTGGCTGTGGAGCCGATGCGGGATACCCCCAGCTCGATCATGCGCAAAGCGGTATCCAAAGTGCGGATGCCGCCGGCCGCCTTGATCTTTACCTCGTCGCCGACGCATTTTTTCATCAGCGCCACATCTTCAAAGGTTGCGCCGCCGGTGCCAAAGCCCGTGGACGTCTTTATGAAATCCGGGCGGACCTCCCGCGCGATGGAACACAGTGCGCGCTTTTCCTCCTCGGTCAGGTAGCAGTTCTCAAAAATCACTTTCGAGATCACCCCTGCACTGCGGCATTCTTCTACAATGCCGGCCATCTCATGCTCAATAAAATCGTAGTTCATCTCTTTCAGCTGCGTAATATTGATAACATAATCGATCTCATCCGCGCCATTGGCGATCGCATCTACGGTTTCGTATTTCTTGACCTTGGGCGTACTCTGCCCCAGGGGAAAACCAACCGCCGCGCCCACATGGACCGATGTTCCCGCCAGCAGATCCTTGCACAGGGAAACGGGAGCCGGGTTGATCGCCACCATGGCAAAGCCGTACTCGCGAGCCTCTGCGCAGAGCTTTTCAAAATCCCTGCGCTGCGCATAGGCGCGCAGCTGGGTATGGTCAAAGTAAGCTGCCAATTCGGCAGGCGTAATAGGATTCATAACAAAACGTTCCTTTCTTCTCGTGTGCGGCAGCAATCTTTACAAAAACGATGCTGATTTACCGGGGTCAACGAAGCCCTCGCCGTAAACCTCGCCGGTTTCCGTCACCATGACCATACAGCCGGGGTCGATGCTGTAGGCGGCCATCCGGATGCGGTACACCTGCGGTCTGGCACAGACGCAGAGCAGCATCTGCCGTTCCGTACCGGTGTATGTGCCCACCGCTTTGACCATCGTTGAGCCGCGCTCGCATTGGCGGGAAATTTCGTCCGCAATTTCCTGCCCTTTGGTAGTGATGATCGTCAGCATTTTGCCGGCATTGCTGCCGTACATAATTTTGTCGATAACCAGCGAGGTAACCGCCGTTGTGACAAGACCGTACAAAACGGCATCGACAGCGCCAAACACAGGCCAACCTAACAGGATGACCACAAGGTCTATCGCACCGGTCACAACACCGACCGACAGATGCGGGCGCAGCACTTTGATCGACATCGTCAAGAAATCGGTGCCGCCGCTGGACGATCCCCGCATATACAAAAGCGCCAATGCGCCGCCCCATGTGATACCCGCAAACAGGGCCGCCAGCAACGGATCGCCGCCGTAACCGGGCTGGTCTGCAAAGACAACATCCTGAAAAATGGTACACCACAGCATACTGATGACGGTTTTCCCCAGAAAGGCGCGTCCCACAAAGCGGAAGCCAAGCAGAACCAGGGGCACATTCAGCACCAGCGTTGTGATGCCGATGGGGAACCCCCACAGATAGTTGCCCAACAAAGCCAGACCCGACAGCCCGCCGGGTGCAAAGTCCGCGCCCTTGGCAAAATAACAGATGCTCAGGGCGTACAGAAACCCCGCAACCAAGTTATACAGCTGATCCGTTACCAGGGTCTGCGTTTTTTCTTTCATCATAGAACACTGCCCCTTTTGGAAAACGAGGAGCCTTTCGTGCGGGAAAGCGCTCCTCGTTTTATGATTTATCCAATCAGTTTTAATTTTTGA
>OGWU01001836.1_pt1 | contig 11565 bp, 9 predicted proteins | sample 1576071 | NCBI WGS metagenome assembly OGWU01 (sample SAMEA3541582, study PRJEB24748) | human gut metagenome | biome: human gut; feature: human-associated habitat; material: faeces | place: China | collected 2012
GGTATCGTTGTGGTGTCTGTAGAAGGCGAGGAAGCTGTTAAGGCAGTCGTTAAATAAGAATAATGACGATAAATAACATAAATCGAAAATCATTCCTGCGGGAGTTGTAGTGATTCAAGTACCCCGTGAGGGCGAATAGGCGGGAATGGATTAATATTAATACTAAAGTAATAAATTAAAGTTCATCCACCGTTGCCTCCGTGAGGAGGGAAGGTGGGAAAAAAATAGCCTCGGTCGTTTCTGCGATCGGGGCTAACTTTTGAGCGGCCCTTTCATGAGTTGTTCTTTTTATGTAGCTTTCCTGTATGTTTCAGTAGGATAAATGTAGATGTTATTGAAAAATGTATATCTTTGCTTGCTATTAGAAGGAAAAGCAAATGAGGAAGTTTATGAGAAAGATCGGATTGTTGTTGATTGCCGTGATGATGATTTTACCGGCGATGGCTCAGGTTTCTTTCGGCGTACGTGCCGGAGGCGCTTATTCTTCGTTGATCCAGAAAGTGGAGGATACGTATGAGGCGGGAGCCCGCTTCGGTTTCAGCATAGCGGGTTTGGCGGATATTCCTTTGAGTAAGAATAAAAAATGGTCGCTTCGTCCTGAGGTGGCGTTCGTAAACCAAGGTGGCGCTTATTATTCGAATCAGGATATACATGGGATGGCGCTTCATAATAAATGTTGGTATTACTCTTTGCAGATTCCCGTGAATGTGGCTTATACGTTTACCTTCACGGACGTTCATCTGTCCGTATTCGCCGGTCCTACCTTTGATTGGTCCTTGTTTGGCAAGATGAAGAGCCGAGAGACCAATCCGGATCTCCATTTCGGCGTATCCGAGGAGAAGGATTTGAAACCTTGCGATTTTGGCATGAACGTCGGCCTATCGGTAGAATATAGTAACTTTTTCTTTTCCGTAAGCTCCCTATGCGGCATGATAGACCGCCGTGCCTTGAAGCGTGACGGCGAGACTTCCGTTTATCAAAATAACGTGACATTCTCTTTGGGGTATTACTTCCGTAAGTGATGAGTATCTTCATAATAACTTGAAAAATAATTAGATTTGTTTGGTATTTCGGATAAAACCCGTACCTTTGCAAGCCGATTATTATCAAATTGTACTAAGAGTTTAGTTCTTAGCACGTTGTTGCATCATGTGTCCGTTGTGACAATGTTGGTAAGGCTAGTTTTTTGAGTTATTAATTAATTTAATTTTTAAGCAGTGGATACTTTAAGTTTTAAGACCATTTCTGCAAACAAAGCAACTGTAAACAAAGAGTGGGTCATTGTTGACGCCGAAGGACAGACTTTGGGACGCCTTTGCGCAAAGGTGGCTAAGCTTTTGCGCGGTAAGTATAAACCCAATTTTACTCCGCACGTTGATTGTGGTGATAATGTAATCATTATCAATGCAGATAAAATCGTTCTGACAGGAAACAAATGGAACGATCGTATTTATTTGAGATATACCGGATATCCCGGTGGACAGATCGAGTATACTCCGGCTGATCTTTTGAAGAAAGGTGGTGACCGTCTGTTCCGTAAAGTAGTAAAAGGTATGTTGCCTAAGAACCGTCTGGGTGCAAAGTTGTTGAACAACATGTACGTTTATGAGGGAACTGAGCACAAGCACGAGGCTCAACAACCTAAGTTAATCGATATAAACTCATATAAATAATCACGATGGAAGTAGTAAATGCAATAGGAAGACGTAAAGCGGCAGTCGCTCGCGTATTCGTTAGCGAAGGTACGGGAAAGATCACGATCAACAAACGTGAGCTGGAAAAATACTTTCCTTCTTCAATCCTTCAGTTTATCGTAAAGCAGCCGTTAGCAAAGTTGAACGTCGCTGAGCAATATGATATTAAGATCAACCTTGACGGTGGTGGTTTCAAAGGTCAGTCTGAGGCTGCCCGTTTGGCTATCTCTCGTGCGTTGATAAAGATTAATCCGGAAGATAAGGCTGTCTTGAGAGCGGAAGGATTCGTAACTCGCGATCCTCGTGCTGTTGAGCGTAAGAAACCGGGTCGTCCGAAAGCTCGTAAGAGATTCCAGTTCAGTAAACGTTAATGTTATTTGTGAGTCCCTTACAAGTAAAGCGAAGCGTTTAGTATCTAAATTATCGGGATTCTTTTTACATGTGGACATGCGGAAAGACTACCTGATGGTTGAAATTAAACAAAGAAAGTAAACGATTTAAGAAAAAAACAATGTCAAGAGTAAATTTTGATCAATTATTAGAGGCTGGTGTACACTTCGGACACTTAAAAAGAAAGTGGAATCCCGCTATGGCTCCTTATATCTTCATGGAGCGCAATGGTATTCATATCATTGACCTTTATAAAACAGTTGCTAAAGTAGACGAAGCCGCTGAAGTTATGAAGAACTTGGCTAAACAAGGCAAGAAAGTTCTTTTCGTGGCTACCAAAAAACAAGCTAAACAAGTTGTCGCTGATAAGGCTGCTTCCGTAGGTATGCCTTACGTTATCGAGCGCTGGCCGGGTGGTATGTTGACCAACTTCCCGACGATCCGTAAAGCTATCAAGAAGATGGCTACTATCGATAAGATGACAAAAGATGGTACATTTGATAATCTTTCTAAGAGAGAAAAACTTCAAATCACTCGCCAACGCGCTAAGTTGGAGAAGACTTTAGGTTCTATCGTAGACCTTACTCGTCTTCCGTCAGCGTTGTTCGTTGTAGACGTGATGAAAGAGCATATCGCTGTTCGCGAGGCTAACCGTTTGGGTATCCCTGTATTCGGTATGGTTGATACGAACTCTAATCCGAACAATATCGACTACGTTATCCCGGCTAACGATGACGCTACAAAGTCTGTAGAGGTTATCTTGGGCGCTATCTGCGAGGCTATGAACGAAGGCTTGCAAGAGCGTAAGGCTGAGAAAATTGACGCAGAGGCTGCTGAGGAAGCTCCGAAAAGAGAGCGTAAGGCAAAAGCTGCTGTTAAGAAAGAACGTACGAAGAAAGAAGACGACGATGCGTTGAACGCTAACGTTGCCGGTAAGTTCGCAAAAGACGAAGAATAATTCGATTGACAATTGACGTTGACAATTGACAATTAGAATACAAATACAATGGGCAGTTGGCTTTTGACAGGATTTGTCAATTGGCAACTGTCCATTGTCAATTTTTGAAAGTATAAACATTTTAAAGATAAAGGAAATAAGATTATGGCTGTAACAATGGCTGATATTACCAAGCTGCGCAAAATGAGTGGAGCTGGTATGATGGACTGTAAGAAGGCTTTGACAGAGTCTGACGGTGACATCGAGAAAGCAATGGAAATTATCCGTAAAAAAGGACAGGCTATCGCCGCTAAACGTTCTGATCGTGAGGCTGCCGAGGGTTGTGTGTTGGCTAAGAAGGATGGCGAGTTCGCCGCTATCATCGCTTTGAAGTGCGAAACGGACTTCGTGGCTAAGAATGAGGACTTCGTGGCTTTGACTCAAGCTATCTTGGACGCTGCCGTGGCTAACAAATGCCGTACTTTGGACGAGGTGAAAGCTTTGCCTATGGGCAAGGGTACTATCCAAGAAGCTGTTACGGATCGTAGTGGTATCACTGGCGAGAAAATGGAGTTGGATGGCTACTGCGTAGTTGAAGGTGCTTACACTACTGTATACAACCATAAGGGTAAGAACCAACTTTGTACGATCGCCGCTTTCAACAAGGAAGCCGCTCACAATATTGTTATGCAGATCGCCGCTATGAACCCGATCGCTATCGATGAGGCTGGTGTTCCTGAGTCTGTAAAAGAGAAAGAGATCCAGGTTGCTATCGAGAAGACGAAGGCTGAGCAGGTACAGAAGGCTGTAGAGGCTGCATTGAAGAAGGCTGGTATCAATCCTTCACATGTAGACAGCGAGGCTCACATGGAAAGTAACATGGATAAGGGCTGGATTACGGCAGAGGATGTAGCTAAGGCTAAAGAAATCATCGCTACTGTTTCTGCTGAGAAGGCTGCTAACTTGCCTCAACAGATGATCGAGAATATCGCTAAGGGTCGTCTGGGCAAGTTCTTGAAAGAGGTTTGCTTGTTGAACCAAGAAGACATTATGGATGGCAAGAAGACTGTAAGAGAGACAATGAAGGAGATCGATCCTGAGTTACAAATCTTGGCGTTCAAACGTTTCACTTTGCGTGCTGAGTAATTGCGGTAACATATTTGATATAAAGAAAAAGGCGATACAACCCAATGTATCGCCTTTTTTATGAAGTATAGCTTACTTGCCCATAGAAGATATACTTACTTGTCCAATGCAGTATATCTTACTTTGCCAAGTAAGTATATCTGTTTAATTTTTTCTTATTTCAATGCGGCCAACGCATCCTTAATACGTTTGATCGCCTCTGCGATATTCTCATCGCTGGTAGCGTAACTCATGCGGATACACTCGGGTGCCCCGAAAGAGGTACCACCTACGCAAGCTACGTGCGCTACTTCTAAGAGATACATAGCTAAGTCATCAGCGTTGTTGATTACACGGGTTCCATCTGTCTTGCCGTAATAATAACTACATTTGGGGAATAAGTAGAAGGCGCCTTCCGGCTTATTCACCTCGAAGCCCGGAACTTCTTTCGCTAAATTAACGATTAAGTCACGACGACGTTCGAAGGCCTTACGCATTTCCTCAACGGGTTCTTGTGAGCCTGTATAAGCCGCTTCCGCCGCTTTTTGAGATACGGAGCAAGGGCCAGAGGTATATTGTCCTTGTAATTTATTAACCGCTTTCACGATCCATTCCGGTCCGGCGATGAAACCGATACGCCAGCCAGTCATCGCATACGCTTTGGAAACGCCGTTTACGATAACCGTACGGTCTTTCATTCCTTCGATAGAAGCGATGCTGTTGTGTTTACCAATATAGTTAATATGTTCGTAGATCTCATCCGCTATAACGATGATATCCGGATGTTTTTTCAATACTTCCGCTAAACCTGCCAATTCCTCGGCGCTGTAAACAGAACCCGTCGGGTTGGAGGGGGAGCAAAGGATTAACGCTTTTGTCTTAGGCGTAATAGCGGCTTCCAGCTGAGCTGGAGTGATCTTGAAATCTTGCTCGATACCAGCCGGAACGATAACGGGAGTTCCTTCCGCTAACTTCACCATCTCCGGATAGCTTACCCAGAAAGGGGCAGGGATGATAACCTCGTCCCCCGGATTTACCAATACCATGACCGTGTTACAAACGGATTGTTTGGCACCGTTTGCACAAGAGATCTGGCCTGCTGTATATTCCAGTCCATTCTCGTTCTTCAATTTGGCAACGATAGCATTACGTAATGCCGGATAACCCGCTACGGGAGAATAACGTGAGAAATTATCGTCAATCGCCTTCTTCGCGGCTTCTTTAATGAAGTCGGGAGTATTGAAATCGGGTTCTCCCACACTTAAGTTGATAACATCGATACCTTGAGCTTTCAACTCACCGCTCTTTTGTGACATCGCCAATGTTGCTGAAGGCGATAAACTCGCTAAACGATCTGAGACTTGTGTCATGACATTGCTTTTTGTATAGGTTGTTTTATTATTATGCGACAAAAGTAATCAATAATCGGAATTCTTGCAACGTTCTGATAACTATTTAATGTTATGCAGCACATGCCCCATACGTTCTTTCTTCGTTTTCATGTAGAATTCGTTGTATGGATTTGGTTTCACCTCGATAGGAACGTTCTCTACTACCTCAAGTCCGTATGCTTCCAGACCTACGCGTTTTACCGGATTATTGCTCATCAGGCGCATTTTCGTTACGCCGATATGACGTAAGATCTGTGCTCCGACACCATAATCTCGCTCATCCGCTTGATGGCCTAAATGCAAGTTCGCGTCCACCGTATCCAAACCATCCTCTTGGAGCTTGTATGCTTTCATCTTCTCCATCAATCCGATGCCTCGTCCTTCTTGGTTCAGGTAAACGATAACCCCTTTACCTTCTTGGTCGATGCGGCGCATAGCCTCGTGCAGTTGCTCTCCGCACTCGCAACGCATGGAACCGAAGATATCACCTGTAGCGCAAGATGAGTGCACGCGTACTAAGATAGGCTCGTCTTTTTCGAATTTACCCTTTATCAAAGCGATATGTTCTAATCCATTGCTTTTCTGGCGGAAAGGAATGAGACGGAAATGTCCGTACTCGGTAGGGAGATCTACCTCTACGCCGTTCTCTACGATCGATTCGGTCCGGAGGCGATAAGCGATCAGGTCCTTGATGCAAATAATCTTGATATCGAATTTCTTGGCTACCTCAATTAATTGCGGCAGACGTGCCATTGTTCCGTCTTCATTGATGATCTCGATCAATGCCCCGGCAGGATAGAGGCCGGCCAGGCGGGCCAAATCCACGGCAGCCTCTGTATGACCCGCACGGCGAAGTACGCCACGGGAGCGGGCACGGAGCGGATTGATATGTCCGGGACGTCCCAGATCGGATGGCTTGGTCTTTGGATCAGCCAGCGCCAAGATCGTTTCCGCACGGTCGTACATGGAAACGCCGGTCGTACATTTCCCTCCTAATTTATCTACTGTTATCGTGAAAGGAGTTCCTAGTAAAGAGGTGTTATTGGCAACTTGCATATCCAGCTCCAACTCTTGGCAACGTTCTTCCGTGATCGGGGCGCATAATACACCTCGTCCGTTTTTCAACATGAAGTTGATTTTTTCCGGGGTTACTTTCTCGGCCGCGATGATAAAGTCTCCTTCATTCTCCCGGTCCTCGTCGTCTACAACGATTAAGAACTTTCCTTCACGGAAATCCTCGATAGCTTCTTCGATGGTGTTTAATTGAATCTCGCTCATATTTATTGATTATTTATATCCGAGTTATTTTTTTAGCAAATGTAATGAATATATCATATTGATCAGCTCCTTACTGGTCTTTTGTACCATAACGATATCATGCCGTAGCAATTTACGTTGGTACGTAGCCAATAGGTAGATCGGCAATCCCAGTGGGAAGAAAATACCGATAGCCAAAGCAAGTTTCCCGTTTATATGCTTGCTTAGCTTATTATTGTAACCTCCGATGACCGGGTAGTCCATCAATTTATTCAAGAGCAAATTCTGGTCGGAATTACTTAATTCCTCCACGATATTTTCCGTGTCTTGAGCTAACAGTTCCGCTGTGTTATCTTTTCCTCCTTGTTTCCAAAATGTCAGATAATTGATCCAACGTTTATGGTTTGTCAGATAAGTCGTACTTTCTTCCACCAATTTCTCCAGTTGGGGGAGGGTGGCCTCATAATCGGGGGTGTATATGATCACCTCTTTCCGTTCCACTTTTCGCCCTTCACGCTTACCTATTAAGTTCTTCAAGGCATTCACGTAAGTGTCGGCATTCAAGATAACAGAATCTTTTACCGCTTTATAGGTTAGGAATATACCCATAGGTGTTAGGACCACGGAGCTAAGCCACATACCTTCCCATGCGTCCCAAACGCCGTCGCGTGCCATCTTGAAGCCCATATTATCTATAATATAATAGAAGATAAACAAGATTACCGAGATAACGACCGGCACGCCCAACCCTCCTTTACGGATGATGGCTCCTAAGGGCGCTCCGATAAAGAAGAACATGATGCAAGCGAACGATACCGTGAATTTCTTATGCCATTCCGTCAAGTGGCGGCGTACCTTATAGGCCTCGTCGCCAACCGTGGCCGCGCGGAAATAATAGTCGGTCTTGATATTCTCGATCGAGGATTTGGCCCGACCTAATAAGGCGGCTTGGCTACTCGCTGCTTGCGCTAGGTAAAGACTGTCGAAATCCAACTGGATGGTAGGAGTGATTACCGGCAATTTTTCCTGCTGCTCGTCTGGTTGCCCCTCGGCTTCACTCTCTTTTTTAGCCCGTAAGGACTTTAGTGTTTTTACGTATGAGGCATCGTAAATGCTTTTTGCGTTCACGTCCTTGATGCTATCCAAGCGTACGCCCATCGAATCGATAGAGGTTTGTAAATCCTTCAAGTTTTTTCCCATATATTGGTTCTGCATGAAAGATTCGTCGGTACGGTTGAAATTCGCGTCGAATTCAATCAAGATATCTTTGCTGCTGAATGATTCTCGTCGATAGGGGACGGCGGTTCTCGCTTGCGTCGTGTTGGCTTGGCTTTTACCTACGTTCTCGAAAGATTCTCCGTTAAATAAAGATAGGACAAGGAATAATTTATCGGCGGATGTCTTTAGCCGTCCGGAGTCCGCTACGATTACACGGGCGTTATTGAATCCTTCCGAATAATCATAGATCATCACGTCTTTTAATAAACCGTCCTTCGGGTCCTTTTTCTTCACATATACGTTGAATCCGGGAATATCTTTGTAGAATGAACCTTCCGGAATATCCAATTCCGGTGATTTCTGGCGCATGGAATATAATAATGTATATAGCTTGACTTGGACAACGGGCATTACGTTGTTTTGGAAGAAAAAGGCGCCCACGCTCACGAATAGGAGCGTTACGATCAAAGGACGCATGATATGTATCAATGATACCCCGGCAGACTTCATGGCCAGTAATTCCAGACGTTCCCCTAAATTTCCAAAAGTCATTAATGAGGCTAATAGAATAGCCAAGGGAAGTGCCATCGGGACAAGAAACAAGGCCGCATACATAAACATCTCCGCTAATACAGGGATACCAAGGCCTTTTCCCACCATATCGTCGATGTATCGCCAAAGAAATTGCATCAATACAATAAACAGACAAATACCGAATGTCATAAGAAACAACGGCAGGAATGTCTGCAGCATAAATGTATATAATCGTTTTATTCTCAACATTGCCTAATCTGGTTGAAGTGGCAAAAGTAGTGTAAAAAACGATAACACCCCACAGATTTCTGTAAAACTACTCTAAATACCAAGCGTTCGCTTCAAATCTTCCACTTGCGAGTCCCATAAATTAATGGAATCTTTTTTCTCCCCGGGTTCGGAGAAATCCGTAATCTCAAGTGCCGTAGAACCTGTTAATTCGATCGTGTGGATTATAAATTCGAAATAAGCGTTCTCATCTTCCTCGTCTACCCAGCGGTAACGGATAAAGTTCTCCGGCTTGGAGTCGATCACTGTTGCCTCTTGGGCCTCTTTACTCCATTTAAAGGTATAGAGATTATCATTTATAATGACCTCGTCGGCGAACCAAGCGGAAAGTCCCAAAGCGGTGGTTAGGTGATTCCACAGGCTTCGTCGTGAAACTTTATCGAAAATGTATTCGATATGAAACTTCTCTTTCTTCATTGTTCTTATCCTTATATTTGCCGCAAGATACGTAAAAGATTTGAAAACGACTAATTTTAATGATGAAAAAAGTATCTAATAACTAACTGTTTAGGTGGAGACCTTAAAAATTAAGCGAATTTTTTTATTGAAAATGTTGTGTAATTCAAAAATAACCCCTACTTTTGCACCGTCAATAAGAGAAACAGTGACAATAAAATGATGGCGAGATAGCTCAGCTGGTTAGAGCGCATGATTCATAATCATGAGGTCCCCGGTTCAATCCCGGGTCTCGCTACCTAGAAAAGGAGGTCGATTTTTCGATCTCCTTTTTTTATGTCCTTTTTTCTTTTGCTATCAGATGGTCTTTTGGGAGGATAAAAAAACCTGAACAATCTTTCTCGTAAACGATCTTGATTGTTCAGGCAAAATAATTATGTAACCTCGCGGTTATGTTAATTAGGTTTGCCTACATCATAATTTAAGGGTAATTATATATGTAAGCAGGGTCATAGGGTAAAATTTCGCAAATTGCTTTGCTTGATTTATAAATACAAAGATATGTATGTCTAAATGTTTTGAGTGATGGTATTTGTCTCAATAGGAGAATGTATTTCTATCATATAGATAACGCACGCCTCGGAAATCATCTGAAGCGTGCGTTTAGCATATAAAATTTAAATCTAGTTACCCTTGTTTATGTAGTGACCCTGCTGTGATTTTTATATGCTTACCCTAATGTCTGTTGCGAATATATTCATAATATTCATAGGTTGTATCTTTATTTGATCGGTATTTATATCAGCTTAGTGCGTAAAACTATCAACAGGTGGAGTGAACCTTGTGATGAAGCGGGTTTTCGTTAGTGTTTAAATAAAGTTAAGACGGTGTTCGTGTCAATATCATGGGTATTCCTATCACGGAGAATGCGGTTTTTGAGAGAAAAACAGCGCACGCCCGAAATTCTCTAATCTCGTGACGTGCGCCAAAGCATATAAAAATTGAGGGTATCTTAATTCATTGTTATATGTTGGATAACGGTTGCCCAGTCAGCAATTGTAATATTAGCCGAAACTTCTCCGGAGTACTTGAAAGTGATCTCGGTGCGTTTTCCGGGGGTTGCAGCGAATAATTCTCCATTTTTGTCTTTTTCGCTAGAAAAAATAAGATTGCCGTCCTTGTAAAGCTCTACCGTTATATTTTGAGCCGGAAAAATGGCTTGGGTTTCTGTTGTCAAATTACCTTTTTCGTCAAAAGAAGCGGGGAAAGCGAATTCAACCTCTTCTCCTGTTGGGTTGCCATTGTAGTCCAATGAGCTTTTTGTATTTTTAATTCGATATTCAAAATTTCCGGCATTACTCCCTAGATACTTGATCAGTCCTTTTGTTGAAAGCTGGAAAATTGAAGTTTTGCGAATGATTTGTAATTCGTTTGATACGGTGGATTTTGTTGAAGAGTTCTTATGAAGCGTAACTTGTCCATAGAACAAATCGCTCGGAATATTAGCTATGCCGTTATTCTCTTTTAGGCTGACTTGCAAATCGGATATAATATTGGCTTTGCTCATGTTTGAAATCTCTTCGTTTCCAGAATTGATTCCACTCCATGCGATCACGGTTATGTCATTACTGTTCGGACAGTTAATGTCTATAGCCCGGCGAGATAAAATTGTAGATTTGTTTACATTAATCTGCTCGAAGAAATCGTTGTTTTGATCGAAGACAAATAATGTAGCTCCATTCACCTCTCCCTTGGTCGTAATGTCGTTACCATCTGAATTCATTGCTTTTAATACCACGGAGAATGGTACTTCGGCTTGTTCAATAACCTCACTTGTTGTTGCTACTACGTCATTTGAATCATCCGTGCAAGCGGAGAATGACAAAACTGTTAAAATAACAGAAACCGCAAATACGCAATTTGCGAAAAAATTACCCCTTTTCATGACCCTACTTTTTATATGCTTTACCCTTAATCTAAGTGACTTGGTTTTTTTGACCGCCCCTCAACGGTCTTTCCTTATCACTACATCGCAAATGTATGTATAAAAATCATAGGTTGTATCTTTTGTGATGGGTATTTTTATCAAAAAAGTGGGTAAAACTATCATTATACCTCTATATTCCTCTGTTGATGCATGTTTCGGATGATGATTAAATAATGTTAATGGGTTTATTCCTGTCAATTTGAGTGGTAAATATATCATCGCTGGTCCTTATTGATAGCCTTGCCTCTGTTGTGTGATAGGAATGCAGTTGCTGTTAACGTCTATTAAAACGACAGTAAAAAACGTTCGTTTAAATCTTGCGTTTTCATGTACATAAATTATGAAGTC
>OGWU01001837.1_pt1 | contig 11558 bp, 10 predicted proteins | sample 1576071 | NCBI WGS metagenome assembly OGWU01 (sample SAMEA3541582, study PRJEB24748) | human gut metagenome | biome: human gut; feature: human-associated habitat; material: faeces | place: China | collected 2012
TGACGGTTACCGGAAATTCTCCGTTGAATATTCTGATTAAGATTGTGGCATTGGGCATGTTTGCAGCGGCGTATGTCCTGGGAAAGAAAATTACAACGATAAAGGTATAACGGGGAGGAAAACGTGAGCAGTACATTTCAATTAACAATGCTGGTTCCGGCAACAATCCTTGTTCTGCTGTGGATATGGATGGCGGCCAGATATGAAGGAAAGTTTGAATCCATAACGAAAACGCTGAAGGAAAGCGGATATCCGATGTATGAGCTTTTTTACATAGGCTTTCAATTACTGGATTGGGTGCATTTTGATACTAAATCGGACTATGCCAGAAAAAAAGTGAAGGAAATGTCTGAGGTGTATGGGCGTAGATATGCTGAATATTATTATTATGTTCAGGTTGGAGGAGAGGTTACCTATGTGGTAACGGTGGTACCACTGATATTTGTCTTTGCAGTGTTGGGAAACAGTCCTATGGCTCTTGTGTTCGGAATCGTTCTGGCGGGTCTGTTAGTGTGGTATCTGGATGAAATGTTTAAGGACAAGCTGACGGCCAGAAGAGAAGAATTATTGGCGGAGTTTCCCCAGGTCCTATCTAAACTGACGCTTTTGGTTAACTCCGGCATGATGCTTCGCAATGCATGGAACAGGATCGCAAAGGATGGCAGCGGGATTCTTTATCAGGAAATGTCAGCCGCGACAGCAGAGATGCAGAATGGTATTTCCGAACCGGATGCCTACCGGAACTTTGCCGAAAGATGCGGACTGAAAGAGATGCGGAAATTTTCTTCTCTGGTTACACAGAGTCTGGCAAAGGGAAGCGGTGATTTAAGTTACTTTTTAAAGGATATGTCCGATGAAATGTGGGAAATAAAAAAAAATCTGGTGAAGCACATAGCTGGGCTTCACTACCGGTCTCGCGCAGCGGCAGGTGATGGTCACCGAAGCGCTGAGGGCAGAATTAGCTGTGCTCTTCACCGAGCTGATGCCCTTTACCTTGTAGTAATAAGTAGTACCGGCCACGGCTTTGCTGTCGGTATAGTTGGTCTTCGTGGTATATCCAATGTACTCGTAGGTGCCGTCCTTGGTGGTGCTGCGGTACACATAGTACCGGTTGGCTCCGTCCACAGCACTCCAATAGATATAGGGCTTGCCGCTGGCACCCACATAGCTGGGCTTCACCACCGGTCTTGCACAGCGGCAGGTGATGGCCACCGCAGCGCTGGAATTGCTCTTTACGCCATTGACGATCCCCGCCTTGACCTTGTAGTAGTAGGTGGTTCCAGCATCAGCCTTGCTGTCCGTGTAGTTCAGATTTGCGGTAGAGCCCAGGAAAGAATAAGTACCGTCCTTGGTGGTGCTGCGGTACACATAGTACCGGTTGGCTCCGTCCACAGCGCTCCAATAGATATAGGGCTTGCCACTGGCGCCCACATAGCTGGGCTTCACGGTGGGCGCGGCAAGTTTGAAATTCGGATCCTTAGCCCCGCAGCGGGTACACACACCGTTTTGGTATGTGTGTTTTTCACAGGTAAAATGAAGCGTTACCCCAGATGGAAAATCACTATTATAATTTTTGCCAATACTTATCTCATTCCACTGTTCTTCTGTCCCATCATAATATACATCTGTGCATTCAATTGGGAAAGCATCAGAACCAATCTTCTTTACGCTCTTTGGAATATGCACAATTTTTATGGAGAAAGCATAGTGCATAGCTTCCCCGCCTATCGTTTCAATTCCAGCCGGTACATCCAATCTTCCAGATATTCCGACCGGCACGTAAAGCAGACTTCTTCCATCCTTACTGCACAAAAGTCCGTTAATGGATGTATACGTCTGATTTTCCGGAGAAACGGTAATACTGGTCAGATTAGTGCAGTCATGGAAAGACGGAGTGGACATATAGTTAAAAGTCTCCGTTTGAATATATTCTACATTTTTGCCAATATGGACGGTATAGATATTTTTATTTCCCTCGAAGGCGCGACTACCTATGAAAGTTATATTATCAGAGCTGACAATTTCCTGAACTACCTGTTCCTGCAAATCACAGAAGCCAAATGCGGCCTCACCAATTTGCGTCACACTATCCGGGAGGCTAATACTTTTCAGCCTTGAGCAGCCAAAGAAAAAGCGATATGGTATAGACGTTAAATTCTGAGGAAGTCTCACCGACTTAAGATTTGTACAGTCCTCAAAAACGCCACTTCCCAGTCTAATGACACTGTCCGGCAGGCTGATCTCACTTAGATTAGTGCAGCGAAGAAACGCACTGTTATCAATGCAAGTCACGCTATCAGGGATTACTACGTCAGTCAAACTCGTGCAGTCAGTGAATGCAGAACATCCAATTTCGGTCACGCCGCTTTCAATAACAATCTTTTTGATCTCGCTTTTTCTATCTTCCCATTCACCATCAGCGTAATCCTTCATCTCCCCTTCGCCGCTGATGGTAAGTGTTCCATTGGACGTGAGTGTCCATGTTAGTTTATCGTCATTTGCACCGCAATTGCCGGAAGCAACGATTGCCTCGTCAGCAAAGGCAACCACACCCAGCGAAATCGTCATAATAATCACCAACAGCAAGCTCAAAATTCTCTTTCTCATAGCACTCTCTCCTTCTATATCGTTTATATGGCAACTTTTAAACGCAATTATATTGTACAACTTATCCCCCTGCCATGTCAAGATAAACAGGCCTCACCTCTAAAGAAATAAGCTCCGAATCTCGCTTTTACTGTTCCTGTAAACAGCACTTCTCTATACGTCAAAAGCGCACGGCTTCGGCCGTGCGCTTTTGATTGTCCATGGTTTCTATATTCCGCCAAATCAATACTTTACCTTGGCCAGGCAGATGCGGATCCACTCGTGGTCGTAAAAGGTGAGGGTCTCCTCCGGCAGGCCGCCGAAGGTCTCGGCCTTATCGAGGATGTCCGCGCCGGGATAGGCCACCGGGTCGGCAGCCATTTCCTCGTCCATCTCCTCCAGGGCGGTGGCAGAGGGGCAGGAATAGCCCGTTTCCTCGCAGTTGCGCAGGACGATGTCGTCCCGGCACATGAAGTTGATGAAGGCCAAAGCGTCCTCATAGTTTTTCGAGCAAGTGGGGATGCACATGGCGTCCACGAACAGATTGCTGCCCTCCTCCGGCTGCACAAAGGCCAGGTCCGGATTCTCCTCCACCATGGTCAGATAGTCGCCGGCGTAGTAGGTGCCCATGGCGGCCTCGTTGTTGATCATCTTGTCGAAGATCTGGTCCATGACGTAGGCCTGGACAATGCCGTCCTCCTTCTGCTTGATGAGCAGGTCTGTGGCCTCGGCGATCTCGTCCTTATCGGTGGTGTTGAAGGAGTAGCCCAGGGCCTTCAGCGCCAGGCCGATGCAGTCCCGGGGATTGTCGAAGATCAGCACCTGGCCCTTGAGGTCCGTGGTGAACAGGTCCATCCACGAGGTGGGAGCCTTGTCCACCATGGTGGTATTGTAGATGATGCCGGTGGTACCCCACATATAGGGCAGGCTGTACTTCTGCTCCGTGTCGTAGGCGGGATGCAGATAGCGCTCATCAATGTTCTCCGCGTTGGGAATTTTGCTGTAGTCCAGCTCCATCAGCAGGCCCTCCTCCCCCATCCGGGCCACCATGTAGTCCGAGGGGATGATGACATCGTAGCTGTTGCCGCCGCCCTTTATAGCGGAGTAGAGCATTTCGTTGGAGGCGAAGGTCTTATAATTGACGTGGATGCCTGTCTCCGCCTCAAAATCGTCAAAGATAGACTCGTCGATATACTCGCCCCAGTTGTATACATTGATGCTGTGGTCGGTCTGCCCCTTTTGGCAGCCTGCCAAAGGCAGAGCCAGGAGCAGGGCCAGGAGCAAAATGGCGAATTTCTTCATCACTGGCCCCCTCCCTTCACGCCGTCCTTTTGGAGGGCCTTGTTCCGCTTTTCCGCCTGCTTGGTCTGGTGCATCTCCCGGAAGTTCACAATGAGCAGCAGGGCCAGCACCGTGACGAATAGGATGGTAGACAGGGCGTTGACCTCGGGGCTGATGCGCTTGCGGGTCATGGCATAGATCTGCATGGCCAGGGTGGCCACCTCGGACCCGGCGGTAAAGTAGGAAATGACGAAGTCGTCAATGGAGAGGGTAAAGGCGATGAGCAGGCCGTTGAGGATACCGGGCCGCAGCTCGGGCATGAGTACCTTCCAGAAGGCCTGCCAGGGGGTCGCGCCCAAATCCATGGCCGCCTCCCCCAGGTTGGGGTTCAGCTGCCGCAGCTTAGGCAGCACCGCCAAAACCACATACGGAATATTAAAGGTGATGTGGGCCACCAGCAGCGTGCCAAAGCCCAGGGAGAAGCCCAGCATATTCCCCGTGAATACGAACAGCAGCATCAGGCTCACGCCGGTGATGATGTCGGCATTGGTCATGGGGATGTTGTTGATGGTCATAAGCAGGTGCCGGGGCCGCCGCTTCATGGCGTGGAAGCCGATGGCCGCCGCCGTGCCCAGGACCGTGGCAATCAGCGCTGCCAACACAGACACCGTGAGGGTGGTGCTGAAGGCGGAGAGGATCTCCTCATCCTGGAACAGCTCCTGATACCAGTGCAGGGAGAAGCCGGACCAGACCGTGCGGCTCTTGGAGTCGTTGAAGGAGAAGATGATCAGCACGGCAATGGGCAGGTACAAAAACAGGAACACCAGTACATTGAGTACCTTGGCGATAACAGGATTCCGATTCTGCATCACATCATCACCGCCCCTTCTTCTCCATCGCCGAAGCGGTTCATAATGAGCATGGCAACAATCACCAGCAGCAGCATCATAAGAGAGATGGCGCTGCCCAGATGGGGATTATACGCCGAGCCCAAAAATTGCATTTCGATCAGGTCGCCCAGCAGGAAGCTCATTCCGCCGCCCAGGAGCTTGGAAATAGCAAAGGTGGAGATGGACGGGATGAACACCATCATGATCCCGCTGATGACCCCGGGAACGGACAGCGGGAAGATCACCCGCCGGAACACCTGCACCCTGCCTGCGCCCAGGTCCTGGGCCGCCTCAATATAGCGCCGGTCCAGCTTCTCGATGACAGAGAAGATGGGCAGGATCATAAAGGGCAGGAAGTTATACACCATGCCCAAAATCACCGCCGCATCGGTATTGATGATGTGCAGGGGACCGATGCCCACCAGGGCCAGGATCTGATTGAGAAAGCCGTGATTTTCCAAAATGGACATCCAGGCATAGGTACGCAGAAGGAAGTTCATCCACATGGGTAGCATGATGAAAAGCATGGCCACCTTCCGCGTGGCAGGGCCCGTCTGGGCCAGAAAATAGGCAAAGGGATAGGCTATGAGCAGGCAGATGCCCGTGGCCACCGCCGCCAGGTACAGGGAGTTGCCGCACACCTGGAGGAAAACATCCAGGTTGGTGAAGTTCTCCAGGGTGAACTTGCCGTCGTAATTGGTGAAGGCGTACACCACAATGAGCAGCAGCGGCACCACCACAAATACAGCCATCCACACCACATAGGGAATGGCGGGGGTCTTAGTCTTCATCGTCAGCGTCCTCCTCATCCTCCTCGGCAAAGTCGGGATCGTTGATCTCGTCATACTCCGCCGAATAAGAACTGTAGTCGCCGAACTGGCCCGAGTACTCGCTCTTCTTCATAATATGGATGTCGTCAGGATTGAGGATAATGCCGATGACCTCGCCTACCTCGTGATAGTCGGTGGTCTGGATGAGCCACTTGTAGCCCTTGAAGTCCACGATGGTATCGTAGTGGACGCCCTTGAAGGTGACGGAGGTCACCGTGCCCACCAAGCGGCCCTTGTCGGCCGGGACGATCTCAATATCCTCGGGCCGGATGACCACGTCCACCGGCTCCATGGGGGCAAAGCCCTTGTCCAGGCATTTAAACTTGCGGTTGAAGAACTCCACCACATAGTCCTCATGCATGACGCCGTCGAGGATGTTGCTCTCGCCGATGAAATCCGCCACGAAGGCGTTTTTCGGCTCGTTGTAAATATCCTCCGGTGTGCCGATCTGCTGGATGCGGCCCTTGTCCATCACCACCACGGTGTCGGACATGGTCAGGGCCTCCTCCTGATCGTGGGTAACATATATAAAGGTAATGCCCATCTGCTGCTGGATACGCTTCAGCTCGTTCTGCATATCCTTGCGCAGACGCAGATCCAGTGCGCCCAGGGGCTCGTCCAGTAGCAGTACCTTGGGCCGATTCACCAGAGCCCTGGCGATGGCCACCCGCTGCTGCTGGCCGCCGGATAGCTGATCCACGCGCCGTTTTTCAAAGCCCTTCAGGCTCACAACGCCCAGCATCTCCGTAACCCGCTCACGGATCTCCTCCTCCGGCACCTTGGCAATGCGCAGGCCGAAGGCAATGTTTTCAAACACATCCAGGTGCGGGAACAGCGCATACTTCTGGAACACCGTGTTGATCTGCCGCTTGTGGGGCGGGACATCATTGATCCTGACGCCGTCAAAGATCACATCACCGCTGGTAGGGGTGGTAAACCCGCCGATAATGCGCAGCGTGGTGGTCTTGCCGCAGCCGCTGGGGCCTAAAAGCGTCAGAAACTCCGAATCATTAAAATACAAATTGATGTTATCGAGAACCTGCTCGTCGTCAAACGCCATGCAGATATTCCGCAGGCGAATCAACTCTTTGGACATTTATCCTCCTCCGTTCACAAAAAAAATATACGCCGCCTCCCGGCAAAAACGGTTTCTGTTCCATTTTCCCCGTAAATCGCCAGGATTTGACAGATACAATATAGTAAGAAACCCCCCAAATGTCAATAAGATTTTTTCGCATTTTTATAATGTGTTTTTTTAGCCGAAAACATCCCCGAAAAACGTCTCTGCTATGTGAAAAGAGACTACCCGGAAGGGTAGCCTCTTTGAGACTGTCGATAAAGTGGTAAGACTGGCGATAACGGTAAGGAAGGGAGTGTGAGGGAAACCCAAGAAGGGTGTCCCTCGCCATTGAAATCAGAAGTTTTTGATACTTTTTCAAAGTTTCAAAAACTTAGGCAGCGGGGCGAAAAGACTTTTTCGACACGCTGAAAGAGACTACCCGGAAGGGTAGTCTCTTTGATTTTCAAACCGGGCCTGCAGGTCCTCAGCCCGCCTCCTCCGTCACATCCACAGCGGTGTCCAGCACCTCCTGAGGCACGGTGATAGCATCCACATCGTTGTAGCCCAGCACCTCCATGGACATGATGAATTTGTCCACGGTCGCATCGGCGTCCTCACTGTCCTCGGAGCTCTGCAAAAGCTCCGTCATCATACTGGTCATATCAAAGACATACTTCACGGGCAGGCCCGCGTCGTTGATCCAGATGGTGATGGGAATGCCGCTCATGCCGGCCAGCGCGCTGCTGTAATCCTCTCCCAGCAGGGAGGTGATGCTCTCCAGGCTGCCGCTCTCCTCCAGGGTGTCCTCCAGCATATCGGAGGTGATAACGCCCTCATAGCGGGTGGCGGAGGTGCCCTGCACGGTGTCCGTGCCGGCGGCCTTGAAGTTGGAGCCGTTCTTCATGTACAGCTCAAAGGATTCCACGGCGTCATAATTTTCGGTGTTCATGCCGGAGTCATCGGCCTGGCTCTTATACCACTGGTTCTGGCCCGTGCCGGTCATGTCCATGCCCGTATAGGCCACCATTTGGCCGTTCTCGGACACCATGTATACCTGCACATCCTTAAGCGCCATACCCAGCATGTCCATGTTCATGGTCATCCTGGCGGCGTAGGGATTCATGGTGACCTCGGCAGTGCCGTCCACAGACATCTCTACCGGCTGATCCTCGGCGCTGATAGCCATTTCCATGGCATAGGTGTAACGCATACTGCTGACCTTTGTCAGCTCCTGCTGGGCCGCTGCCATCACGGAAGCGGCGTCTGCGCCGCTCTGCTCCTTGCCGCAGGCCGCCAAGGTAAACATCATAGCCAATGCCAGCGCGCCCGATGCGATCTTTCTCCACAGATTTTTCATACACTCTTTCCTTTCTGCGCCCCATAAACGGAGCAATATAGGCCGTTTCCGTCCATATAAGCATTGTATTGCACAGTGCGGACATTGTCAACATTTGCCCTGTTAATACACTCAGCCAAAATATTTCTCCCGGAACGGTATCCCGTCCACCTGGAAGGTGCGGCCCCGGAGATAGTTTAAGATACCTGCATCCGTGGGCAGGTCAAAGGTAAGCTTGTAGGAGTAAAGAGCCTGACGGGTCTCCCCATAGCCGCGGTTTTTCTCTCCGTTTCCGTACTTGCCGTCCCCCAGAAGCGGGCAGCCCATATCTGCCATGGTGGCGCGGATCTGATGGGTGCGGCCCGTGAGCAGCTCCACCTCCACCAGGGCCAGCTCCCCCCGGCGCTGGAGGGTCTTATATCGGGTCACAGCGGTCTTGGCCCCGGGCACAGGCTTATGAAACACAAATACCTGCTTTTTCTTCTCGTCCTTGCGCAGGAAGTTCTCCACCTCCCCCGCCGGCGGCCGGGGCGCGCCCAGTGTGATGCAGAGATAGCGCTTGGTCAGCTCGTGGTCACGGATTTTGTCGTTGATGATGCGCAGCGTCTCGGCATTTTTGGCGGCGATGACGATGCCGCCGGTGTTGCGGTCGATACGGTTGCACAGAGCCGGGGTAAAGGCATTTTCCCATCGGGGATTCCACTCCCGCTTTTGGTAGAGGTATGCCTGGATGTGATTGATGAGGGTGTTCACCTTCTCCGTCTCGTCAGCGTGGACTACCAGCCCCGGGCGCTTATTCAGCAGCATCAGGTTCTCGTCCTCATATACGATGTCAAGACTGGGCTTAAAGAGGGTGAGGAACATATTTTCCTCCCTCGGCTGGTCGAAAAACTCATCGTTAATATACAGCTGCAGCACGTCCCCCTGGGCCAGCCGCTGATCCCGGGCAGCCCGTTGGCCGTTGACCTTGATGCGCTTTATTCGAATGTATTTCTGCAGCAGAGCCGGGGGCAGCAGGGGCAGGGACTTCCCCACGAACCGATCCAGCCGCTGCCCGGCGTCATTTTTTCCCACGGTAAGCTCACGCATTTGCTCTCCCCCTCCGGCAGTATAGGGTTATTGTAGCTGATTTTTGAAAAAAGTCAATTTTTTAGCAGAAAATGTTTGACAAGCCGCCTTTCTTCCTCTATAATACAATTCGTGTCATTGTGAGGTGTGCCATGCGTTTGAATGTAAACAGAGTCCTGCATACCCCGGATGCCGGCGAGAATTTCCACTTTGAGATGGACCTTTCGGACCTGGAATTCGGCGGAGAAAAGCCTGTTATAAACCCGGTTGTTGTGGACGGCCAGGTTAGGAACAAGGCTGGTGTGCTGCTGCTGGAGCTTCAGACATCCACAACGCTTCGCTGCCGGTGCAGCCGGTGCCTGGAGAGCTTTGACCTGCCGAAAACCACAGACTATTCCTGTGTTTTGGCGGAGGAAAAGCAATTTGAGGACAGTGACGACATCGTTCTTCTGGATCACGATGAGGTGGATCTGGACGACCTTGCCCGAACGGCGTTCATCCTTGACATGGACACAGTCTTTTTATGTTCCCCCCAATGCAAGGGCCTGTGCCCCGGCTGCGGCGTGAACCTGAACCGGGAAGCCTGCCGCTGCAAAAAGCAGGTAGATCCCCGTTTGGCCGCCCTGGCAAAGCTCCTGCCCCGGGAGGAGGCATAAATACTATCAATAAATTCACTGCTCAGGCAGTATAAGACCAAGGAGGTGTCAACATGGCAGTACCTAAGGGAAAAGTATCCAAGCAAAGACGCAATAAGAGACGCAGCTCCGTCTGGAAGCTGGCGGCTCCCGGTCTCGTGGCATGCCCCAAGTGCGGCGCGCTGCATCTGCCTCACAGAATGTGCCAGGAGTGCGGTACCTATAACGGCCGCGAGGTCAAGCACGTTGAGTCTGTGGCAGCAGGCAAGTAAAATACCGTGTGTCCTTGTCAGGAGGGAAGATTTTCATCTTCCCTCCTTGCTTTTTGCCCAATTTTCGGCTAAAATGGTTGTATATAGATGAGACTGTCGAAAAAAACGGAAATCTTCCGCCATCAGAAAGGAAGATAGTTACGAAAGAAACCCATCAGGGGTGTCTTTCGTTTGCAATCACAGGTTTTCCAGAACTTTTTAAGTTCTGGAAAACCGCACACAGCTTGTCGAAAAAGACTTTTTTGACAAGCTGATATAGATGAATGGGAGAGATCCATATGATGCGTCTGACCTTCCTGATGCTGTTTGGAAATGCCATATTTTACCTGATCCAGGCGGTTTCCTGCTGCCGGATCCTGACCCGGCGCTTTTCCTGGCCGGTGATGGTCCTGGGCTTCGCCGTCGGCTATCTGCTGGTTGTGCTCCCGGCGATCCCGTTTCCGGAGACGGGGATGATACGGGGTATGATTGCACTGGTGAGCTTTCCGCTGGTGGATATGGTGCTGTTCCGGGATAAATGGTACAGGTGTCTGTTCTGCGGCGTGGCGGCGGTGCTGATCATGTCGGCTGCGGATATGATATCGGCGGCCGTTCTGCTGACGCCGGAGCAGCTGCGCCAGGGGCTGACCTTTCAGCCCATTCCGGTGCAGCTGACGTCCTATGCCATCTTCCTGTCGGCGTCGGCGTTTTTCCTGTGGATGTTCACCCTGCTGATGAACCGCTATAAATATCGCCTGTCCGGAAGGGAGTGGGCTCTGTACCTGCTGTTTCCCGTCAGCCAGTGCCTGCTGCTGTATGGCTGGATGATGCTGTGCCGGCTGGATTTCAGCGCCAACCGCATGTGGATTCTGCTGGCGGGGCTGGTTACCTGCGTGGCGGCGGACGCCGCCCTGTTCACGGCGGTTCGCGGTATGGCTCAGCGGGTGGAGCTGCAGGCGGAAAACGACCTGCTGGCCCAGCAGATCGACCACCAGAAGGAGCACTACGCGGCCATTACGGCCCAGTATGAGAACATCCGCCGGATCCGTCACGACATCGCCAATCATCTGTACACCATGGACCTGCTGCTGAAGGAGGGGCAGTATGCGAAGGCCCAGGACTACTTTGCGGAGGTGTCCCAGGTCAGCCGCTACAAGTCCGACCTGGGCAGCTGCGAAAATCCGGTGGTGGACACCTTCCTGTATGCCCGGGCGGAGGATCTGAAGGCCCAGGGCTTTGACGTAGAGTTCCAGGTCGCTGTCCCGGCGGAGTGCGGCATCCGGAACGCGGATATGGTGGTTGTCTTCGGCAACCTGCTGGACAACGCGGCGGAGGCCTGCCGGAATGCCGGGGAGAAGCGAATCGCCCTCTCCGCCGGAATGGAGCGGGGGTATCTGCACATCCGGGAGCAGAACCCGGCTCCGGTGGGGCCTGTTTCCCATGACCGGCGAATCCCGGAGCTGGAACGGGGAATCGGGCACCATATCCTCCGGGAACTGGCCGAGAGGTATGACGGCAGTTTCACCTGCCATGTGGAGCACAATGAATTCCTGGTGGACCTGTTCCTGCGGGAGCCGGAAATGTGACAGGTATATAGATCGCCCCCGCCCGGCATTGCGCC
>OGWU01001845.1_pt1 | contig 11497 bp, 10 predicted proteins | sample 1576071 | NCBI WGS metagenome assembly OGWU01 (sample SAMEA3541582, study PRJEB24748) | human gut metagenome | biome: human gut; feature: human-associated habitat; material: faeces | place: China | collected 2012
ATTCCGCCAGCAGCTGCGGCCCGGCCGCACGGTGAATGGCTCCGTCCACACCTCCGCCGCCCAGCAGGCTCTCGTTGGCGGCATTGACAATGGCATCCACTTTCATGGTGGTGATGTCGTTTCGTACAATCTGAAAAGGCACACAAACACCTCCCCTGTTTGGTATCTCCATCATACCACGAAGGGAAACTTCTGACAATTTGCAAATTGACCGGGTGCGGCCGCCTTCATTGTGGATACGGCTGTTTCTATGCTATAATACCTTCAACATCACCGACAGGAGGTCTACCCATGGGAAACGAAGCTGTTTTTGCCATGAAATTCGCCAAAGTCTTTCCGCTGCTGATTGCCAAAGCCGAACGCAAAGGCCGCACCAAAGCGGAAGTATATGAAGTTACCACCTGGTTGACCGGGTACACCGATGCCGACCTGGACCGTTTCTTGGAAAGCGACCTTGCCTATGGCGACTTTTTCAAAAACGCGCCCTGCCTGAACGAGAATCGCCGCCTGATCAAGGGCAGTATCTGCGGTGTCAAGGTGGAGACTATCGAGGACCCGCTGATGCAGGAAATCCGGTATCTGGACAAGTTGGTGGACGAACTGGCCAAGGGCAAGGCCATGGAGAAGATTTTGCGGAAGTGAAACGGCACAAAGGCAACCTGTACCGGGAACATCTTAACCACAGAAAATGGGGCTTGTTACTATGATCCACATGACAATTCAAGGCAAAGTCGTGTCTGTTTTTCCCAGTGAAAAACCGGGCGCCCCGGCCTTTTACCTGAACACTGTTTCCGGGGAGGAGCGGCAGATTTGGGGGGAATTGCAAAAGTTCCCGCTTCCCGATTTTTCTTTGATCACCATCACCGAATTGGACTGGAACCACGATCTGGTTCCCTGGGATCATCCCCCGATCTTCAAAAACAGCCCTGCCTGCACCAGCGGCGCAGATAACTATCTAAACTTGCTTACCACCGACATTCTGCCTGCCGCAGAGAATACCCTGCCCAGCCCGCCCTGCTGGCGCGGTCTGACAGGGTATTCTCTGGCCGGGCTGTTCGCACTCTACGCCCTATATGGCACCGATGTATTTTCTCGCATTGCCAGTGTGTCCGGTTCCCTTTGGTTTCCCGGAATCAAAGAATATCTCACTTCGCACAATGCCAAGCGCTTGCCGGATTGCCTGTATTTTTCCCTGGGGGACAAAGAAAGTAAAACCCGAAATCCCGTTTTAAAAACCGTCCGGGAAAACACTGAAGCCATTTACGCCTACTATCAAGGCAAGGGGATTCATACGGTATTTCAGCTGAATGCAGGAAATCACTACGACCATGCCGCCCAGCGTACGGCAACGGGAATCGCCTGGTTATTGACCCAATAGTTTCAACCGCTTGGTCACCAGAGTTTCAGCACTTTCACGCCCAGGCGCGCCGCTTTGTACATCGGCCCCTCCAGTTCTTTGGCGGAATCCTTCAGCAACTGCCTAATGGGCAGATGCTGCGGGCAATGCTGCTCACATTTACCGCAGCCCACACACTGGCTGGCCCCTGTACCTTTGCGCCGCAGGCCGGTCGTTAGCAGATACTGGAGCTTTGCATGGCGGCCCTCTGCAGCCGCACGGTTATAACTGGCAAACACACCCGGGATATCCACCCCCGCCGGACAGGGCTGGCAGTAACCGCAGCCGGTACACCCCACCCGCATGGAGGATTGCAGATCACCCCGCAGCTTTTCCACAAACGCATGTTCCTCCAGGGTCATGCAGCCGGGGTGCGCTTGTTCTGCCTGGGCGGCATTCTCCCGGATCATCTCCAGACTGTTCATACCGGACAGGACCACCGTAACACCCGGTTGATCCCACAGCCAGCGCAGCCCCCATCCGGCAGCAGAGCGGCCGCTTTCGGCCACCTGCTTCTGTGCATCGGCAGATAACCCGGTGATCAGCCGCCCGCCCCGCAAAGGCTCCATAATAATCACCGGGATGCCTTTGGCGGCCGCCGCTTCCAAGCCCTTGCGCCCGGCCTGGGTGTGTTCATCCAGATAGTTGTATTGGATCTGGCAGAAATCCCAGTCATAGGCGTTCAGCAGTTCCAGAAAAGCCGCCGTATCGCCGTGAAAGGAAAAACCGATGCGGCCGATGGTCCCCGCCGCTTTTTTCTCCTCAATCCATTCCCGCACACCCAGGCCGCACAGCTTTTGCCAGGCAGCCAGATCCGGGAGCATGTGCATCAGGTAAAAGTCAATGTAATCGGTGCCCAAACGGGACAGCTGCTCCTGGAAACACCGCTCGATCCCTGCTTTGGATTTGATCAGATATTGGGGCAGCTTGTCGGCAAGCAATACCTTATCGCGGCAATGCAGGCGGCGCAGCGCTTCCCCCAAAGCCGCTTCGCTGCCGCCGTACACATAGGCGGTATCAAAGTAGTTTACTCCCAGTTTCACGGCTTCCCCGATTTGCTCGGTAACAGCATCCAGATCGATTCGTCCGCCTTTTTTGGGGAACCGCATGCAGCCGTACCCCAGAACCGAAAGATTTGTACCCGTTTTATCGCAACGATATTGCATGACGCATTTCTCCTGTAAGTATCTGATTTTTGCCGCACCGCAAAGCAGCCGGTCGGTTGTCTCTTGGAGCGCAACCGCTGTATCATGGATTTTATTATAGCCGGCAATTTCATAAAACACAATCGCAAAGCAAAAAGCGCAGACCTCACACACGGCTGCGCTTCTGTTTTTGGCAAGACCTGGCAGGTGCAAGCCGCCTTTTCCAACAAAAATCGTATTGCCTCCATAACAAATTATCATTTTACGTGGCTGCTTATTTGCTGTATGATAAATACAAATGAGTATGGGAGGGTCAACATGGACAAAAACCAACAACCCATGACGCGTGCGGCGCGTCTGCGGGCCTTATTTTTCAGTACACTGTACATCAGCGCCTTTACCTTCGGCGGCGGTTTTGTCATCGTCACCTTTATGAAACGCAAGTTCGTGGACGAACTGCATTGGATCGACGAGCAGGAAATGCTTGACATGGCAGCTCTTGCCCAGTCCTCCCCCGGTGCCATTGCCGTAAACGCCGCCATTCTGGTGGGGTGGAATGTAGAGGGGCTTTTGGGCATGGTCGTTGCGGTAACGGGTACCATTATCCCGCCGATGGTCATTCTCTCGGTCATTTCCTTTTTCTATGCCGCCTTTGCTGCCAACGCATACGTTGCCCTGGTCCTGAAAGGCATGCAGGCCGGTGTTGCCGCCGTCATTCTTGACGTTGTCTGCGGCTTGGGCGGCAATGTGCTGAAAACCAAATCCGTTGTCTACATTGCACTGATGGTTTTAGCCTTTGTTGCCAGCTTTTTCTTTGATGTCAACGTGATTCTCATCATTCTGGCCGCAGCGGTTTTTGGTGTGGCGCGCGCCTTGTTCCAGCTGAAAAAGGAGGCCAGACAATGATTTACCTGCAACTTTTCATCAGCTTTTTGCAAGTTGGCCTGTTCAGCGTGGGCGGCGGTTACGCGGCCATGCCGCTGATCCAGAATCAGGTGGTGGAACTTCACCCCTGGTTGACCCTTCAGGAGTTCACTGACCTGATTACCATTGCCGAAATGACGCCGGGGCCCATTGCCGTAAACTCCGCCACCTTTGTGGGTATCCGGATTGCCGGTATCCCCGGTGCCATCATTGCCACCCTGGGCTGCATTACCCCCGCCCTGATTCTGGTATCCCTGCTGGCCTACGTTTACAAAAAATACCGCGATATCTCGGTACTGCAAAACGTTCTGGCCTGCCTGCGCCCCGTAGTGGTGGCGCTGATTCTGGGCGCCGGGCTTTCCATTTTGGCCATGGTGCTCTTTGACGGTCAGGTCCCTTCTCTTGATACAGTAGACTGGATTGGCGCCGGCAGCTTTGTGGTTGCCTTTATTCTGCTGCGGAAGTTCAAGTGGAACCCGATCCTGACCATGTGCCTGTGTGGTGTCGCCGGGCTGGTCCTCAACCTGTTGATTCCCGCGGTTTGATCCGATACGGCAGGGTGCTCCCCAAGGGGCGCCCTGCTTATTTTTTGCTGGAACGCCTGATACTCCGCCGGGGCCTGGCCAATGCATTTGGGATGCCGGTAGCGAGACAAATCCGGCTGGCATATCACACTCCGTCAGCCTCGCCCTGCTTATGTTCCACCATATATTCGATGGACAGGCTGTTCAGGCGCGGGAGATTACCGGCTTCGGCGCTCTCGTCCTTTGTGCGCATTATCCAAAGGCATCGGCGTTTGGCTGTTTTTCCACGCCTTGCAACCGGATACACACCGCTGAAAGGGTGTGCAAAACGGACAATCCACAAATATTTGTCGGATGCCTGCTATTGACAAAAGACCCCCAAAGGCATATGATTAACATCGTTAATTATATGGAAAGGAGCTTCCTATGGAGTGGACAGACATGGTTCATTACCAGCAGCAGATGCAAAAAATCATGCGTTCTTTGCTGCCCGAGCACAAGTCCGGACTGACTGTCAGCGAGTGTGAACTTTTGGCTCACCTTTATTTGCGCCCCGAACAAAACACCCCGGTTCTGCTCAGCCAGGGCAGCGGGATGAAAAAAGAAGCGGTAAGCCGCTGCCTGAAATCGCTCTATGAAAAAGACTGCATTTCCAAGCAGAAAAGCACTACCGACGAGCGAAGCTACCAGTTGTTTATCACCGAAACCGGTCTGGCCCAATTAAAAAAAGGCTACGAAAATATATTGCAGCCCTTTTATGATTTGTGGCGAAGTTCCGGCAAGGATTTTGAGATGTTCATGTACTATGCGGACAGACTTGCCGCGCACATAGAGAAAGGGAAAGAAGTCACCCATGAAGATGAAATTTTATGATGCCTTGCAGTTGGACCCTGCCATTCTCAAACGGCACATTGCTGCTTGTGATACCAAGCAGGAAAAACTGTATTACTGGACGGCTATGGCGGTGCGTTCCATACTGATTGTTGCTTTCGCCATCGTGTTCATAAGTTTGCTGTCCGCCGTATTCGGGGCGGACAATACCCCGCTGGCGGTAGCGCTGTTTTGCATTATGCTGGGCATCCGTTTTGTGAATTTTGAATACTGCATCAGAGATTCCCTCCTGACTCTGGCTGTAGCGCTGGTCATTCTGGTTCTGGGACCCAGTGCTGCGGCCGTTCTCCCGCCAATCTTTTTGATCCCCTTGCACTTTGTCTGCTTTTTCTCACTTCTGTATATTACGACCCAGCGCCCCGAAATGGGAAACGGCGGATTGTACAGTTTTGCATATGTCTATCTCACAGGCAATCCTGTCATCGGAGAGGCTTTGGTCCGTCGCGGTCTTCTGGCACTGACCGGATATCTGCTCTGCGGCGCCATCCTGTTTGCGAAGCATCGCCATCAGCACAAAACCATCCGGTTCCGCCATGTGGTGCGGCAGTTTGATCTGTCCGCCCCCGTCTGTCTGTGGCAACTGCGCATGGCGCTTGGCGTAAGTCTGGTTCTGACGGCCGGGCAGCTTTTTGGTGTGGAGCGTTTTATGTGGATGGGTTTTGCTTGCGCTTCCCTGCTGTCGGAATATCCCTATTCCAGCAATGCCCTCCCCCGCTTTCGGCAGCGGATCATCGGTGCCATTGCCGGTTCCTGCGCGTTTTTGGTTCTGTATTTGATTATTCCGGAATCCATGCACTCCCTGCTGGGCCCTCTGGGCGGGTTATGCATGGGCTTTTGCACCGATTACCGCTACAAGACTGCTATGAACTGCTTTGGCGCACTGATGCTGGGCGCCGGCATCTACGGAATCCAGGGCGCTGTGGTCCTGCGAATTGTCGATACAATTCTGGGGGTAACTTTTGGTTTGATTTTTGCGACGCTCTTTCACCGGCTGGTGGCCATCCGCTTTTTGCCTGAACCTCAAACCAAGTAACTTTTTTCATAAAAGACTGTGTAATTTGACAAGTATATAGGTTTGAGTTCCCCGCTGTGGATACTGCACAAAATAAAAATCACCCCCAACATTTCCACTCGGGAAATGTTGGGGGTGATTTTTACCATGTAGATTGCAACTCTCTCGCTTGTGGGGATTCTTGATTGCAGTCTGTCATGGTCCAATCCTGACGATGAAATGTCCCCATTCAGTTGCCCCTCCCCATCAAGGAGAAAAGGGTGGTATAAATCCTCTAGTGACGGCCAGGCGCCCTTGTATAAATTACTTTCCAATGTGATTCGCGGATACTCTTTACGGCCATTAACATCGCAAACCAGTGTCTGGGGTTCGGGAGCCAGGTCCAGGACCCAGGCAAACCGTGTATCGTCGATGGGGGTGATGCGGCGGACAAAGTTCTGAATGAACCAATCGCTTACCTTACCATTGGTGAACTCCACCGCTTCGCAGAGGCTGGCCTCGATGGCGTCCATGTCCAGTGCCTTGTGACCATCCTGCTTTGCCAGCAACTCTGCCTTTTCTTTGGTAATTCGCTGCTGTTGGACACCGATCTCGTTGCTCTGTTCCAAATGTAACGGTTGCAAATACGGTCATATTAAATTCTGTTTAATCTAAAAGCATTCGGTTTCATCCTCTTGAGGACACCTTCTATAAAAAAGCTGTAACAATGCCCCACACCAATAATGAAGCCATTTAACGCTCCTTCTCTTCCCTGTTATATCCCCGCTTATGCTGCCAAGTCATTAGCAGATGCAAAATAACCTGCTGCATCTGTTGTGCTGTGTAATGTTTGGGAAAGAACTTTTGAACATCTTCTTGGTTAAGGAAGAACTTTTGCCGTTGGTTGGGCTTTTCCTCGGTAAGCAGATGATGCAGGTATTCTCGGGTCAGCGTTCCCGCTTGGCTCATCTGTTTTATGGTGCGGGACTGGGTGAGGGACGGCGTGGCCTGGCAGGCATCCATTTCATCTTTGAGCATCTTCTGATGTTCTTCAGTTAGATAGGAGATCTCCACTGCCGGATTGAAAGCGATCTTATATTCGTCAACCATCTGGAGAATGGAAGGGATCAGGTGGGTCAGACGGATGTAGCGTTGGACGGTGCGGCCACTTTCCGTTTTCGACAAGCTATCTCTTGACTTGTGGCCAAGTTGTCCACAAGTTACCTCCGCCGTTGTCTTTCCCTGATGCTTCACCGCTTCCATCTTCATCTTATATGCAAACGCCTTTTCGCTGGGCAGGATATGCTCCCGCTGGATGTTGCTGTCTACCATCAGTATCACCGCCTCATCATCGCTCATATTCCGAACCAATACGGGGAGTTCAGAAATTCCCAAAGCCTCACAGGCAGCCTTACGGCGGTGACCGCTGACAATCTCATAGCAGCCGTCACTGCAGGGGCGGACCAGCAGCGGTGAGAGGACACCGTACTCCCGGATACTTTCCTCCAGTTGTTCCATTTCTTCATCACTGGCTACCTGGAAAGGGTGATCCTGAAAGGGCACCAGCTTATCAACCGAGGCTGAGATAACATTCTGAATCTGTTCTTTATCGGCTTGCCAATCGACCATATCAATACGCTCCTCCTATATATTTTGGCAGGACTGCAAGGGGCAAAATGCCCCCAAAAATGTACTCGAAAAAACTCGTACATTTTGGGTATTTGTAGATTTTTTTGGCCCAAAATCGGTCAAAAAATAAAATGTATACAAAAAAATCCCCCTGAAGCTGGAATCAGCAACAGGGGGATTGGCGTATTACAGGTAGATTTCCAAGTCGATATCACGCCACCGGCTTGGTTTTATCACGCTGTTTCGACCTTTTTGGAACTTATAAGCATCCTCGAGGTTCAGCGTGATATTCAAGAGTCCAACGTAATTACTTGCGAGGATTCTTGATGGCTGCCTGAGCAGCGGCCAGACGAGCGATAGGCACACGGTACGGAGAGCAGCTGACGTAGTCCAGACCAACATTGTGGCAGAACTCGACGCTGGAGGGATCGCCGCCATGCTCGCCGCAGATGCCGAGACCCAGGTTGGGGTTGGTCTCGCGGCCGTCATGAGCAGCCATCTTGACCAGCTTGCCAACGCCGACCTGATCCAGATGCTGGAACGGATCGCTCTCGTAGATCTTGGTGTCGTAGTAAGCAGTCAGGAACTTGGCAGCGTCGTCACGGCTGAAGCCGAAGGTCATCTGAGTCAGGTCGTTGGTGCCGAAGCTGAAGAAGTCAGCTTCCTTAGCGATCTCACCAGCGGTCAGAGCAGCGCGCGGAATCTCAATCATGGTACCAACTTCATACTTCATGTCGACGCCAGCCTCAGCGATGAGCTTGTCGGCGGTCTTGACAACCACGTCCTTGACGTACTTGAGCTCCTTGACCTCGCCCACCAAAGGAATCATGATGTGCGGGGTGATCATCTTGCCGGTCTCAGCGCTGACCTTCAGGGCAGCCTTGATAACGGCGTTGGTCTGCATCTCGGCGATTTCCGGATAGGTAACGGCCAGACGGCAGCCACGGTGACCCATCATGGGGTTGAACTCGTGCAGGCTGACAACCACGTTGTTCAGCTCCTCGGTGGTCATACCCATGTCCTTGGCCAGAGCCTCGATCTCCTCGGGCTTGGTGGGCAGGAACTCATGCAGCGGCGGATCCAGGTAACGGATGGTCATCGGACGGTCGCCCATGATGCGGTACATAGCGGTGAAGTCGGCCTCCTGATAGGGCTCGACCTTGGCCAGAGCAGCCTTGCGCTCCTCAACCGTACGGGCGCAGATCATCTCACGGACAGCCTTGATGCGGTCCTCAGCGAAGAACATGTGCTCGGTACGGCACAGACCGATGCCTTCAGCACCCATGTCGACGGCGTTCTGAGCATCGCGCGGGTTGTCAGCGTTGGTCAGGACCTTCATCTGGCGGGCAGCGTCAGCCCAACCCATGAAGCGCTTGAAGTTGGCGTTCTCGGTAGAAGCCACGGTGGCAATCTGGCCCTCGTAGATGTTACCGGTGGAGCCATCAATGCTCATCCAGTCACCCTCATGGAAGACATGGCCATTGATGGTGATGGTCTTGGCATCGTAGTCAATGACAACATCGTTGTCGTTGCCGCAGCCGGAGACACAGCAGGTGCCCATGCCACGAGCGACAACGGCGGCGTGGCTGGTCATGCCGCCACGGACGGTCAGGATGCCCTGAGAAACCTGCATACCGACGATATCTTCGGGGCTGGTTTCCAGACGGACCAGAACAACCTTGGCCCAGGCTTCGTCCTTGACCTTCTCTTCGGCGTCCTCAGCAGAGAAGACAACGCGGCCGCAGGCAGATCCCGGAGAAGCAGCCAGGCCCTTGCCGATAGCTTCGGCAGCCTTCAGGGCAGCAGCGTCAAACTGGGGATGCAGCAGGGTGTCCAGCTGCTTGGGCTCAACGCGCAGCACAGCGGTCTGCTCACTGATCACGCCCTCGTCAACGAGGTCGCAGGCAATCTGCAGAGCAGCCTGAGCGGTACGCTTGCCGTTACGGGTCTGCAGCATATACAGGTGGCCGTCCTCAATGGTGAACTCCATATCCTGCATATCGCGGAAGTAGTTCTCCAGACGGGTTGCGATCTCAACGAACTGATCGTACACCTCAGGCATCTGATCCTTCAGGTGGCTGATGGGAGAAGGAGTGCGCACGCCTGCGACGACGTCCTCGCCCTGTGCATTGATCAGGTACTCGCCCATCAGCTTCTTTGCGCCGGTGGCGGGGTCACGGGTGAATGCAACGCCGGTGCCGGAACGGTCGCCGGAGTTGCCGAATGCCATCTGCTGCACGTTGACAGCGGTGCCCCACTCGTAGGGGATCTCGTTCATCTTGCGGTAAACGTTTGCACGGGGGTTGTCCCAGCTGCGGAACACAGCCTTGACAGCCTCGATCAGCTGATCACGGGGATCCTGGGGGAACGGCTTGCCCTCGTTCTCCTCGTAGATCTTCTTGAAGACGCCGACCAGTTCCTTCAGGTCGTCAGCCGTCAGGTCCACGTCGTTCTTAACGCCCTTGGCTTCCTTCATCTTGTCGATCTCGACCTCGAACAGGCTCTTCGGGACCATCATAACGACGTCTGCAAACATCTGCACGAAACGGCGGTAGCAGTCGTATGCGAAGCGGGCGTTGCCGGTCTTCTTGGCCAGGCCTTCCACAGCCTCGTCGTTCAGGCCCAGGTTCAGGATGGTATCCATCATGCCGGGCATGGACTGACGGGCACCGGAACGGACAGAGACCAGCAGGGGGTTGGTGTTGTCGCCAAACTTCTTGCCGGTGATCTCTTCCAGACCCTTGAGGTGCTCGAAGATGTCAGCGGTGATATCGTCATTGATCTGACGGCCGTCTGCATAGTACTGGGTGCAGGCATCCGTGGTGATGGTGAAGCCCTGGGGAACCGGCATACCGGCAGCCGTCATCTCTGCCAGACCGGCACCCTTGCCGCCCAGAGTATTCTTCATGGTGACCTTGTCGCCGCCGAAGGCATCGTTGCCCTCGCTGAAGTAGTACAGATACTTTTTGCTCATGCGTGTTTACCTCCCATTTGGTGACCCCCGGTGCCACGCCCGGCGGTCTCATCGCACTTTTTTCTCAAAGCTGATGAACATTGTCTTGTGAATGCTAAACTATTATACCAGAAAATTCCCACATTGCCACCGGGCAAAACACCGAATTTGTTTGATAAATTTTGTGCAATTCCCTTGAAATTTACCCAGTTTTCCGCTATTATAAAATGGGAGAAAGTTCGAGAGGTTTTTTGTTTTACAGAGCCATTTTTCCGCATCTGGGATACATGCTGTTATCCATTAAAAATTCCGGCGGTATTCCACCTGCGGAACGGGCCGGAATTTCTCCCTCATGGATACAACAAAATACCACACCTTCCCAAGGAGGGACACTATTTATGGAAACCATTTCCAACGAAGCTCTGGCCGCAGCACGCGCCAAACTGGACGCTGCCGAGAGCCGGCGCGAGAACATCCTGCTTTTTCACATCGCCAACGGCGTGAACATTGAGAGCCGTACCGTCCAGATCGACGAAGGCGTTGTCATCGCCCCGGGAGCCACCATTCTGGCGGGCACCATCCTGCGCGGCAAGACGGTCATCGGTGCAGGATGCGTCATCGGCCCCAACAGCCTGATCGAGGACAGCACCGTGGACGAGGGCACTACCGTCAACGCCAGCCAGGTCTACGGCAGCCATCTGGGCCCCCACAACAACATCGGCCCCTTCACCCATGTGCGGGTGAACACTGTCACCGACTACGGCGTGCATCTGGGTGCCTATGTGGAAACCAAGAACTCCAACTTTGCCCGGGGCAACACCGTGAGCCACCTGACCTACATCGGCGACAGTGATGTGGGCAAGTACTGCAACTTCGGCTGCGGCACCGTTACCTGCAACTACGACGGCAAGGATAAGTTCCGCACCCAGATCGGCGATTACTGCTTTATTGGCTGCAACACCAACCTTGTAGCCCCGGTCAAGGTGGGCGACGGTGCCTACACCGCCGCAGGCAGCACCATCACCAAGGACGTACCCGCCCAGG
>OGWU01001848.1_pt1 | contig 11485 bp, 13 predicted proteins | sample 1576071 | NCBI WGS metagenome assembly OGWU01 (sample SAMEA3541582, study PRJEB24748) | human gut metagenome | biome: human gut; feature: human-associated habitat; material: faeces | place: China | collected 2012
GCGGCGAAGGGGAGCGCGAAAGATGAAGCGCCTGCTTTTGTGGCTGATCCGGTTTTACCGCAGCGCCATTTCCCCACGCACCCCGGCCATGTGCAAGTATATCCCCACCTGCTCTCAATATGGCCTAGAGGCCATCGAGCGGTTTGGGGCCCTAAAGGGTGGGCTGTTGACCCTGTGGCGCATTCTGCGCTGCAACCCCTGGAGCCGGGGCGGTTACGACCCGGTGCCCGAGAAAAAAGACAAGAATAATGATTTCGGCAAAAGAGGAGCGTAACATTCGCCATGGTGCAAATTTTCAGTTTCTTTGGAAGTATCCTGGGTTATCTGCTGTGGTTTCTTTACAACATCTTCCACAACTACGGCGTGGCCATCATTTTCTTTACAATTATCGTAAAGCTGGTGCTGTTCCCCTTCTCCATCAAGTCCCAGCGGAGCATGGCTTCCCAGACAAAGCTGGCGGACAAGCAGAAGGAACTGCAGGCAAAGTACGGCAACAACAAGCAGAAGTACAACGAGGAGCTGATGAAGCTCTATGAGAAGGAGGGCGTGAACCCCAGCTCTGGGTGCCTGACCACCCTGCTGCCCCTGCCCATTATGCTGGGTATCTATTACTCGGTTATCATGCCCCTTTCCAACACCCTGCACATTGCCTCGGACCGCATCAGCCAGGCCACGGATTTCATCGGGCGCATTCCGGGCATGGTAGCCTCTTCCACCACCGGTGGCATTTACGCCGAAATGGATATCATCCGCAACTTTGACGCCCTGAAGGATTACCTGACCATGTTCACCCAGTCGGACCTGGACAAGATTGACTCCTTCACCCAGGGCTTCCACTTTTTGCGCAGTACCTGCACCCGAAGCAGCACGCTAACGTCAGCTCCCACACGCAGCTCGTAAGCCGGAACCCGCTCATTTCTCTTCCTTGATCACCGGCGCGGCATACACCGCCATGATGGGCGGCTCCTTCCGGTCCTTGCCCCCCGGCCTTTTCAGCGGCTTATCCTGCATCAGCCGCTCCAGCTCCGCCCTGGGGTCCTCCTGGGGATACCCGCTCTGCTTCTTCTCGTTCATGGCCAGAACCCTCCTCATCTGTTGGTTATCCCCCTTATTATACCACCCCCGCCCCCCTCCGTCCACCCCGGTTTCCCCAGAATACACTTGCATTCGACACCCCTTTGTGATATAATGCCAAGCAGGCGTAAAAATATCGCAAACAAGTCCCAAAACCTCTTGCAAACGATATCGGAATGGTGTACAATGGATACCATCCAGAATTGTCCCTGCAGAACCCAAGTCAATTGGGGCCGCCCGGCCCCCAAAATAAACGAAATGGGAGGAATGAGAAAATGAAAACATGGAAACGGGCGTTGGCACTCGTGCTGGCGCTGGTCATGGCCCTGTCTCTGGTGGCCCTGCCATCGTTTGCCGAAGGCGAAGAGAAAGACACCTACTCGGTCGTCATCAACTACGTCTTTGCAGACGGCTCTCAGGCAGCGCCTTCCTGGACGGCGACTCTCGCCAGGGGGTCTGCCTACCACAACACCGTGACCAGCCCCACCGTGGTTGGCTACACGCCGGACAGGGCGACGGTGGAACTGGATTACACCGCCATCAACGAAGATGTCACGGAAACCGTCATCTACAAGCCTGCTGAGGTGAGCTTCACCGTCAAGCACTATCAGCAGAACACGGACAACGATAACTACACCCTGTTCGAGACCGAGACCAAGACCGGCTACACCGAGTCCGAGGTCGGCGCGGGCCTGGCCAAGTCCTACGAGGGCTTCACCGCCCTGCTGTACGACACCACCACTAAGATTGCCGCCGACGGCAGCACCGAGGTGGAGATTTACTACGACCGCAACTACTATCTGCTCAGCCTGGACCTGGCTGGCGGCTGGGGCGCTGACCCCATCTATGCCCGCTATGGCGCGGTCATCGGCCTGAGCAGCCCCACGAAGCCCGGCTACACCTTCGCCGGCTGGGATCCCAAGGCTCCCGCCAACATGCCCGCTGAAAACCAGACCCTCACCGCCAAGTGGACCGCCAGCAATGTCGAGTACCGGGTGCAGTATTGGCAGGAAAACGCCAACGACAGCAAGTACAGCTATGTCGAGTCCCAGACGGTGACCGCCAAGGCTGGCGATGTTGTCAGCGGCGAGACCTATAAGGACAGCAAGTTCTACAACGGCTTCACCTACGACCACGCCGACACCAATGTCACCGTGGCCGGTGACGGCTCCACCGTGGTCAACGTCTACTTCAATCGCGATCTCTACACGGTGACGTTCAAAGAACTTACCTGTAATAATGGCAGTAGTTGGCACGACCACGTTGAATCATGCTACGGAAAGGTCGCAAAAACCATCACCGCCAAATACGGTGCCTTCATCGGCGACCAGTGGCCCGGCAACGGCTGGCATGTAGGACCAGATACTAGTAAATTCCAGTCCTATCTGGCGATTATGCCGTTGGGTGGAAAAACCTTTTATGATCAGCTAAGCGGATCCAAAACCGCCACAGCCACCTACTATGTCGAGGTGCTTCCTGGTGAGTCCGGTACAATGGTCGGAGGAAAAAGCTACAAGCAGCATCACCAGGATACCGCTAAATATGATACGGACTGGTTCGGGGGCGGCCCGACCGTCACCGACGAGGAGCGCTACGATCTGGAGGGCTTCCTGCAACAAAGACATCAGCGCAGAGAATGGAGATGAATACAACGGCTCCAAGTTCTACTACACCCGCAACAGCTACACCCTGGTTTACGATGACCAGTACCGCAACACCGTGGAAGAAGATTTGCCCTATGAGCAGGTGCTGTCCAAGTCCGTAAACAAGAGCTATGTGCCCGCTTACCCGAAGGGCCTGGAGGCTGGCGCTTATGAGTTCGCCGGTTGGTATCTGGACCCCGACGGCACCCGGGAGGTTGACTGGACCGCCAAGATGCCTGCCGCCAAGGTAGTCCTCTACGCCAAGTGGGCCCCCAAGACCCACACCGTCAGGACCTTCCTCACCGAGGATGCCATGAATGCGGGCACGGCTCCCATCGACACCTGGGAGAACGTCCCCCACCGTTCCACCATTAAAAAGCCCCAGAATCCCACCAACGGCCAATACACCTTCGTGGGCTGGTTCTATCAGGAGAACGGCGTCGAGAAGGCCTTTGACTTCTCCATGGCTGTCACCAAGAACCTGAACCTCTACGCCAAGTGGAGTTCCAACACCCTGGTGGAGTACACCATTCACTATCGGCTGGCGGATGGCACCACCATCGCTCCTGACACCACCGGCTCCGCCCTGGCTGGCGCCACCAAGACCTTCGACGCCAAGACCGGCACGGACCTGAACCAGGGCTATCAGATCGGTTACTTCCCCAAGGTCGGCAGCCACTCCATCACCATGAACATTGATGGCGACAACGTATTCACCTTCGTTTACGTTCCCGGAGAGAAAGTGAATTATACCGTTCGTTACCTGGAAAAGGACACCAACAACGTCCTGCATGAAGAAAAACATGCCGCCACTCGTGACGCCGTCATCACCGAGAAGTTCGTGACCATCACCGGCTACGCACCTGACGCCTACCAGAAGCGCCTGGTCCTCTCCGCTGAGGAGGAGAGCAACGTCATCACCTTCTGGTATGTGAAGGACGAGACCCACGCCCCTGTCCAGATCATCCACTGGGTCCAGAACATCGCCGGTGACGGCTATACCGAGTATTCCTCCTCCACCAACCTCAATGGCTTGATTGGCGAGACCTATTCCGCGGAATGGCTCACCATCGCTGGCTTTGCCAAGAACGAGACCAAGAGCAACACCTCCGGTAAGCTCACGGCTGAGGGCCTGGTCCTGAACCTGTACTATGACCGCATCGAGTACCCCTATGAGTTCCGCTTTGTAAACTCCTACACGGGTGAAGAGATCACGGATTACGACTTCGGCACCACCAACGGCAACGCCCGCTTTGGCGATCGTGTGACCTTCACGGCCCCTGAAAAACTGGGCGATCTGGGCTACAAGCTGGATACGGCCAAGTCCTCCGCCAGCCAGGCCATCGACATCCGGATCGAGGATCCTGCCAATGTGGCCAAGCTCAATGTCAAGACCTTCTACTATATCCCGTATTTCAACGTCGTTCACGTCCAGCGGGATCCTGCCACGGAGAATGTCACCCGCACCCCGAACGAGGTGGACCTGACGACCTCCATCGCGGAAAATGGCTACGACCTCACTGCGCAGGTTGCTGCGGGCTGCCTCTATGGCGGCTCCTTCTCCAATGCGGACTGCACCGAGGTTCAGGAATATGGCGCTGGAAATCCCACCAGCTTCACCCCCACCCGCGGCCAGACCTACTATATCTGGGAAGTCCCCGATACCTATCTGCGTCCCTCTAACTACCGCGTGGCCCGCCATATTGACGGGGTCCAGACCCTGTGCAAGCTCTATCCCCTCACCACGGCGGACCGCCTGCTCTACAAGGAAGTCGGCTTCTCCGCCTACTTCGGGAATGACACGGCCAGCGTGGTGGACATCAAGTCCGGCAGCAACAACGCCGAATTTGAACCACCTGTTGCGAATCCCGGTGCTGCCACTGTGTACCAGATGGTGAAGGCTGCCAGAAATGGCAAGGTGGAGACCACCGTGTATGTGATGGATGGTAAGCTGTCGAGTGTCAACGCCGATATCACGGACGGTACAGCCAACGGCAAACCGATTGATCCCGGCTATATCGGCGGTGCCCGCCTGACGGATGATCAGTTTGCCCAGTTCAAGAACGACGGCATCACCTACACCCCCTACTGGATCACCCTCGATGGCGTCAAGGTCACCGGCACGATGCAGAGAAACCTTACCTTCGATGCAAGCAAGCCCAATGTGGCCCAGATTAAGAAGATCCCTGTCGCCACCACCTGCACCTATGTGGAGGACACCCCCGCTGTCCGGCTCCTGAACTTTGCCACCGCCTTCAACATGGATGACTCTCAGACCACTGTGGACACCCGCATCACGGTCACGGTTCAGGACGGTGCCTCTACCTATACCACCAAGGTCCAGCCCGGTGATCCCGTTGAGCTGACGCCCAACGGCCAGGACGGCAAGCTGTTTGCCGGTTGGTATGTGGACGGCAAGGCCTCCGATCTCAGCGGCTTCACCGCTGACACCACGGTTGTCGCCAAGTATGTGGACGGCTCCTATCTGGATCTGGACTACAGCCGCATCGGCCTGTTCCGCGTCCGCGGTGTCACGTTGATTTCCGCTGTGGATGACGAGGATAACTATCAGGAAGTGGGCATCATGGTCAACGGCGAACCCGTTTCGTCCGTGCGTTTTGCCAGCCGCTATATGCTGTTCAACACCCCGTCCTCCATGTTCGGCGTTGCCCGCGGCTCCCGGTTTGTGATTGCTGACCAGAGCCTGTACGGTTCCGGCGCTTTGGAGGTTACCCCCTATTGGATCACCATGGATGGCACCACCGTCCTTGGCCAGTCCCATACCCTGCACTACACCAGCCGCAGCATTTGGGAGTGAGGAAAGGAGAACAAAATGAATTATATCGATCCTCAGCTCCGGCCGATCCTGGATAAGAACGACATCATCGTCACCCCCTCCGGTGAGCATGGTCCCGATATCGAGAGCATCGGCAATGGCCGCTATGCTATGACCCTCCCCGATGGCACCAAGGTCGTCGTGGACCAGTACGGCAACATCATCGGCTGAGCAAACCCCAAGCTGAGCAAAAACCCCAAGCGGGGGGATGGCATCCCATCCCCCCGCTTTCTTCCATCCCCTCGCCGGAAATCTCTCGCCACCCCCCGTAGGGGCGGACGCCTCTGTCCGCCCCCACCCCAACCACCCAACCCCCCCAAAATAACGCCTATGAAATTTCGTCTCAACCTGGCTGGCGTCCCTGTGGACGTCACCACCCAATACGATGAATACTATCCGTATTTTTTGCCCTACCTGGAAAAAAATACCGGGACATCCCCCCTTATCCCGCCTTGTCCCGCCAATGACCGGGACATTCCCGCCGTGGAAATCTCCCCCCAGCGTCTCCAAAAGGCTTCCAGCATTTACCAGCCAAATTCCCCCGCGTATTATGTGGAATATATGGAACTCTGCCCTGCCATCTCCTCTGCCATCACGGTTTTCGACCGCATCGTGTTCCACGCGGTTTCCTTTATCTGGAAGGACCTGGCCTGGCTGGTCACCGCCCCCAGCGGCACCGGCAAGTCCACCCACTATTGTCTCTGGAAACTCCTCTGTCCCGATGAAATTCAGATCATAAATGGGGATAAACCCATTGTATATATAGAAAATGACGAAGTATTCGCCACAACTTCTCCCTGGGCAGGCAAAGAAAACATGTCTCAACGTCTGACCGCTAAATTAGGCGGAATTATTGTCTTGGAACAGTCTGATTCCAACGAAATCACACGTCTGACCGTTCACGAATCCGCTGGAAAAGTCTTTTCCCAGTTCCTTTTTGACTGCAATACCGAACAGGAAGCAAAAACTGCCTGTCGTATCGCAGAAAAAATGCTGAAAACGCCGGTTTGGCTCCTGAAAAACCGCGGCGATATCGAATCTGCCAAATTGTGCCGGAAAACCCTGCAAATCTACCTGGATTCCCCTGATTTCCACTGACTCTATAAACGCAAAATAGTTCTAAAAAATGGTGATTTATTATGAAATATACCGTTATTCCAGGCGTAATTCTTACGAAAATCTGCGATGAAGATTTCCTGGTGGCCACCGGCCCCGCCCGTGGCCGCGTCCCGTATGTCGAGGGGATCAATTCCACCGGTGCTTACTTTTTCTCAAAAATTCTTGATGGGCTTTCCACAGAAGAAATTATAGAAGACGCTGTAAAATTATATGAAACGCCGAAAGAGGTTATTGCGCCCTCCTTTGAGCGCTTTATAGAGTCCCTCCTCCGCTCCGGCTATCTTGAAAAAAGTGAATTGTGAAATAATAATCATTCCTTGACGGGAAAATAAATATTTGATACAATAATAAAGCTTTAAATCAAATATTTATACAAAAAGGAGAAGAATCATGGAACGCGAAAAGCTGGGGTCCCGCCTGGGCTTCATCCTGCTGTCCGCCGGGTGCGCCATTGGCTGCGGAAATGTCTGGAAATTTCCCTGGATGTGCGGCCAATACGGTGGCGGCGGCTTCGTTTTGCTCTATTTTTTCTGCCTGGTGATTTTGGGCCTGCCGATCATGATTATGGAGTTCTGCGTGGGCCGGGCGGCACAGGCGAGCCCCATCAAAATGTATCAAAAACTGGAGAAAAAGGGCCAGAAATGGCACATTCATGGGTATGTTTCGTTCTTTGGGAGCGTGGCCCTGATGGCGTTTTACACGGTGGTCACCGGGTGGATCGTGTATTATTTTGTGCGGTTTCTGACGGGAAATATCCAGGATCTGGGATTTTCGTCCATGATTACAAACCCGGGGGTTAACGTGACCTATCTGGCGGTGACGGTGGTGCTGGCCTTCGGCATCCTGTGCTTCGGGCTGCAGGGCGGCCTGGAGCGGGTCACCAAATATATGATGATGCTGCTTCTGGTGCTGATGCTGGTGCTGGCGGTGCACAGCTTCACCCTGTCCGGTGCGGCGGAGGGGCTGCGGTTCTATCTGGTGCCGGACCTGTCCAAAATCAACGGCAGCGTGGTGGTGGGGGCCATGAACCAGGCCTTCTTCACCCTATCCGTGGGCATGGGTGCCATGGCTATTTTCGGCAGCTACATCGGAAAAGAGCGCTCCCTGATGGGGGAGTCGGTGCACATCATCGTGCTGGACACCTTTGTGGCGGTGGTGGCGGGACTGATCATGTTCCCGGCCTGCTTCACCTATGGGGTGGAGGTCAATGCCGGTCCCAGCCTGCTGTTTGACACCATGGCCACCGTGTTCAACCACATGAACGGCGGCCGCTGGTGGGGAACCCTGTTCTTCCTGTTTATGGTGTTTGCGGCCCTGTCCACAGTACTGGCGGTGTGCGAGGAGATACTGGCCATGGTGCGGGATCTTACCGGCTGGAGCCGCCCGGTAGGGTGCTTGGTCTGCGGCGGGGGCATCTTCCTGGTGGCGCTGACCACGGCCCTGGGTTACAGCGTGCTGCACTTCCAGCCCTTTGCAGAGGGCACCGCCTGGTTGGACCTGTGGGATTTCCTGGTGTCCAACAATATTCTGCCCCTGGGATCCCTGGTGCTTGCCCTGTTCTGCTGCAACCGGTTCGGCTGGGGCTGGGACAATTTCCTGCTGGAGGCCAACGCCGGCCGGGGCCTGAAGGTGCGGCAATGGATGAAGCCGATGTTTCAGTATGTGGTCCCGGCGGCCATCCTGTTCATCTATGTCTATGGCATGGCGACTTTCCAGTGGAAGTGACGTGAGCATAAGAAAAGGAGAGGCAAGTGCGGGTGGTCGTAAGACAGTTTCAGTCCCGGCAGTAATGTCTGCTGGGCTTGTTCTTGCATATATTAAAGCCAGATGATAGAATTAAACAAATCAATAAGTCGGAATAATAAGGTGGGTAAGGTCTAACATGCCAACAATTCAGTTAAAGGCGATGACGCGAGAACTATGTCACGAACTGTACAAGCATTGGACGAATGATGCGTCTATCTATATGGATATGCACCTGTTTCAGCCCTATGTATATGACGAAGCTGCGGTAAATCGATATTTTGATATGAAGGGGCAGGATGCTTCACGCAGACTGTTTGCGATCATGCTTGGAGATAAGGTGATCGGGGAATTGCAATTGAAGCAGATCGACCATGATAAAAAAGAATGTTCCCTGAGTATCCATATGCAAAACGACGCAGTGAAGGGAAGGGGATACGGAACGCAGGCAGAACGTTTGGCGGTAAAAACCGCCTTTGACGAGTTGGGAATGGCTGCGGTAAACGCAGATACCATCAGGAAAAATACCCGGAGTCAGCATGTGCTGGAAAAGGTAGGCTTTCGCTTTGTTGGAGAAGATGAAACATTCAAATACTACCGTATCGAGCAGTAAACTCCAATTTGCCGAACTGATAAAGGGCGCACTTCTATACACCTTTCGGTGTGCCGTGCGAGCATCCCTTGCCTCTCCCTTTGGGAGAGGTGGCCGAGCGTAGCGAGGACGGAGAGGGTAAACAATGACCATACCAAAAGACAACACCCAATTAGAAAATGCCCGACGGCTTCGCAGGGAGATGACACCCCATGAGCGTAAGCTCTGGTACCTTTTTCTCCACAAATATCCAGTAAAAATTTATAAACAGCGGATTATCGGCAGATTCATCGTGGACTTTTACTGTGCTTCGGCCAGACTGGTCATTGAATTGGATGGCTCTCAGCATTATGAACCTCAGGGGCTTGCTTATGATGCGGAACGTTCTCAATTCCTGATGTCTCTTGGGTTGGAGATTCTGCGATTCTCCAACCGGGATATCGACAGGGATTTTCGTGGTGTGTGCACACAAATTGATCTTATCATTCGAAAAAGGCTGCAAGACCCTCTCAGTCACCTACGGTGACAGCTCTCCCAAAGGGAGAGCCAAGTTCGTAGGGCCCGCTGCTCACAGCGGGCCGGGGAGAGCCCACGCCTCTATGACGGGTGCACCGGCGAAAATGGTTGTTGACAATCCATCTTAATTGATATATGATCCTATTAAGAGGTGAAGAGATGATCTACCGGAACACGGTCCAGCGGGCCATGACACTGGAGGCGGTGCGGAGGCTGCACGCGCACCCAACGGCGGAGGAGGTATACCGGCAGGTGGCGGCGGAGCACCCCAGCGTCAGCCGGGCCACGGTTTACCGCAATCTGCGGCAGCTGGCGGAAAGCGGCCTGCTGCTGAAAATCAACACCACAGACGGGGCGGATCACTTCGATCACCGGTGCGACGCCCACTATCACGCCGGATGCCTGCGCTGCGGCCGGGTTTTCGACGTGGAGCTGCGGCAGCCGCCGCAGCTGGAGAAGCTGCTGGGGGATACCCACGGCTTCGCGGTCAGCGGATACGACCTGCTGTTTCGTGGCGTGTGCCCGGAATGCGGCGGGAAAACATCCATATAATAAGAAGAGCAAAACGAAAGGGAAGGAAACAAATATGAACAAAACCACCAAATACGCCGGGACCCAGACGGAGAAGAACCTGATGGCGGCCTTTGCCGGGGAATCCGAGGCCCGGAACAAGTACACCTACTTCGCCTCCAAGGCTAAAAAGGACGGCTTTGAGCAGATCGCAGCCCTGTTTCTGAAAACGGCGGAAAACGAGAAGGAGCACGCCAAGCTGTGGTTCAAGGAGCTGGAGGGCATCGGCTCCACCGCCGAGAACCTGCTGTCCGCCGCCGAGGGTGAAAACTATGAGTGGACGGACATGTATGAGGGCTTTGCCAGGACCGCCGATGAGGAGGGCTTCCATGAGCTGGCCCAGCGATTCCGCCTGGTGGGGGCCGTTGAGAAGCACCATGAGGAGCGCTATCGGGCGCTGCTGCGCAACGTGGAGATGGCGGAGGTGTTTGCCAAGAGCCAGGTGAAGGTGTGGGAGTGCCGCAACTGCGGCCACATCGTGGTAGGGGAGAAGGCCCCGGAGGTCTGCCCCACCTGTAACCATCCCCAGAGCTATTTCGAGATTCACGCGGAGAACTATTGATAGAAAAACGCAGGAGCCCACCCGGGCGGCGTCTCCTGAAACTGTTCCAAAAGGGTGTTGCCCTTTTGGAACAAAAGACTTGCAGTCTGCTGCGCGCAGAATTTGTTCGCCGGTGGCGAACAAATTCCACACTTGCAGACTGAGAAGTATTTTCGTCCAGGTACACGCCCCGGACGAAAATGATTCCATTCGATTTGCCGCCTACAGGCGGCAAACTCTGCGAGGCTTCTTTGATGAGCTGACAAAAGCAGGAGACGCCGCCCATCCGGGCGGCGTCTTCTGCGTTTGCGCTGGGGGAAAAGGGTGTTATGACTGCTTCACGGAGGGCTTCAGCTTCTCCGCGATGACGCACAGAAGGATGGTCAGGACCATGTCCGGCAGGGTATAGCCCACGGGGGTGTCCACACCCATCAGCAGGCGATAGGCCACGAAGCCGATCAGCCAGATCACCAGGTTCCGGGCGTCGGCGGCCACGGCGAAGCGGTCCCGGCGCAGAAGGAAGTGGTCGGCGATCTGGACGGCGATCATGGGGGCGAACACGGAGCCGATCAGGTACAGGAAGTTGGTGATATCGTCCATGGGGAACAGGATGGCCCCGGCCACGCCCACCAGGGTGGTGACGATGGCCACGGTTTTGCCGCTGAGCTTCCCGGACAGGGACTCGGCGGAGATACCGGCGGACCAGGCGTCCAGGAAGGTGGTGGTGACGGTGGAGAACACCAGGATCACCAGGGCGGCGATGCCCAGACCGGCCTTCACCATGATGACGGCGATGTCATACTCGCCGGTGAAGATGGCCGCGCCCATGCCGATGACGTACATCCAGCAGG
>OGWU01001849.1_pt1 | contig 11480 bp, 9 predicted proteins | sample 1576071 | NCBI WGS metagenome assembly OGWU01 (sample SAMEA3541582, study PRJEB24748) | human gut metagenome | biome: human gut; feature: human-associated habitat; material: faeces | place: China | collected 2012
TCTCCCGCCATATTTAAGATACCGCCTAAGACCAGTCCTACCATCGCCAGATTGGCATAGCCTTCATACCGGAGCACATTGTTCATCACACAGCTGGATGCCATTGCCGGTGCCGACACCAGAATATAGAAAGCATAGATTCTCGCATAGGGAAGGATGGTCTCCGTACTTCCAAGCAATCTGCACAATCCGTTCAGATCCACAATACCGATCACCGCGATCAACACTCCGGCTCCCATAGCCAAATAAAATCCCGTTGCGGAAAAAGCTTTCGCTCGCTCCTTTTCATGAGCTCCTAACAACCGACTGATATTACTTCCGGCGCCATGACCGAACATGAATCCGAACGCCTGAATAATTGCCATCAAGCCAAACACCACGCCTACCGCTCCGGTAGCACTGGTGCCTAACTGGCTTACGAACCAGGTATCCACCATATTATACAGATTCGTGATCAGCATACTGATGGTAGTCGGCAGTCCCAGTTCCAGGACCAACCGTGCTACCGGTTCCTCGGTGAGCCGTTTATATTGTTTCTCCTCTTTTGACAATGTTGTATCACTCATATCACATAGCTCCTATATCATTACCACAGTTTCCATTCGGTTCTCTCTATGGTTTTACACTATTCTATGCCACAGTAATCCGCAGGCTGCTTCTGCCCGGTTTGAAATCATAATCCGTACCCATTCATCGTATCGCCAAAATAGCGTCTGCCCTACCGGCACGACGCTATTATAGATGATTCTCTTTGAAAATGTAAGCCCTTCCAGCTGTTTTTACTTAAATTTTACGTTCAGCATCACAGTTTCTCACTGAAATAGCTCTTATAGCCCTCACCGAAGATCTCCGTGGCACTGGTGACGATCATAAATGCCAGGGGATCCTCTTCCTTTACGATCTCTTCCGCCTTGGGAGAAATGTTTTTCTTCATGGCGCACATAATGACGCTCTTCTCCTTGCCGCTGTAAGCACCACTGCCCTGTACATAAGTCACGCCAATATCCAGCTCCTCCAAAAGTCTCCCTGCAATCTTCTCTGCATGGTCGCTGATAATATAGATCAGCTTCGCCTCATCACGGCCGTACAATACCACATCCAGCACCACTGATGTGATAATGACCACGATACCGGCATACAGTGCCTTGTCAATGTTCCGGAATACAAATGCCGATGCTATGACGATAACCACATCTGTCAGGAAAAACAATGCTCCCGTCTTGAGGTACGGGAACTTTAGTCGCAGCAGCTTGATAATAATATCTGTTCCTCCCGTAGTGGATCCGGCCTTGAACACCCAGCCCATGGATACTGCCATCAGGGCACTTCCGGCCAGAGAGGCAAGTAATGGATCTGTGGTCACTGCTCCTACCGGTGTCAGCAGGTTTGTAAACAGTGATGTCATTGCCGTACAATAGATCGTCGACAAAATAAACCGCAATCCGAATTTCCAGATACCGATCAGTAGGATCGGTATGTTGATGAGTAACATCCAGGTACCTGTCTCAATTCCGAACAAACGGTTTAAAATAATGGCAATACCGGTGATACCCCCGGGCGCCAGAGAGTTCGGATCCAAAAACATGCTGACGGATACCGCATAGACAAAAGAAGCCACCGTGATCATTACATAATCCCGAAACATCTGCAGTGGTGTCTTTTTATCCAGTCTCTGTATTTCCAGTTCTTTTTCAGTCTTTTTCGCCATATTTCTCTCCATTTCCACACATAAAAGCCGCATACCTATAATATGCGGCTTTTATCAGTGATGCATTCACTTCTTTTCTAAGAAACTATGCAGCGACATCTGCATGACTCTGCACAATTATATATTTGCTCTGACCACCTTAGGCTGATAGCCTTCTTTTTCCAGAGCGGCAATGATCTCATTCTTATGCTCGGTACCGAATGCTTCCAGTGTGATACGCAGTTCCACGGCAGCGCTGCGGTTGATGGATACAAACTGGTTGTGCTCCAGCTTGATGACATTACCGTTAACGCCGGCAATGATACCGGATACTCTGCACAGCTCACCGGGCTTGTCGGGAAGCAATACGGATACAGTGAAGATACGGTCTCTTAAGATCAGACCCTGCTGTACTACGGAGGACATGGTGATGACATCCATATTACCGCCGCTCAGGATAGATACAATACGCTTATCCTTCACATTTAACTGCTTTAAGGCTGCCACGGTCAGCAGTCCGGAATTCTCCACGATCATCTTGTGGTTCTCCACCATATCCAGGAAGGCTACTACCAGATCCTCGTCCTCCACAGTGATCACGTCGTCCAGGTTCTTCTGTAAGTACGGGAAAATCTTACTTCCGGGAGTCTTAACCGCAGTACCGTCTGCAATAGTGTTGACCTTTGGCAGGGTGGTTACCTTGCCGTTCTTTAAGGATACCTGCATGCAGTTAGCTCCCGCAGGTTCCACACCGATGACCTTGATCTTCGGGTTCAGCAGTTTTGCCAGTGTGGAGACACCGGTTGCCAGTCCGCCGCCACCGATAGGAACTAAAATGTAGTCTACCAGGGGAAGCTCTTTGAAGATCTCCATGGCAATGGTACCCTGACCGGTCGCCACAGTCAGATCATCAAACGGATGAATGAAGGTATATCCGTGCTCTTCTGCCAGTTCATATGCTTTTGCACATGCTTCATCATAGACATCACCGTGCAGTACTACCTCTGCACCGTAGCCTCTGGTACGGTTTACCTTGATCAGAGGTGTGGTGGTGGGCATTACGATAGTAGCCTTGCTGCCGTAGCATTTTGCTGCATAAGCAACGCCCTGGGCATGGTTGCCTGCTGATGCGGTGATCAGTCCCTTGGCACGCTCTTCATCCGTCAGTGTGCTCATTTTGTAATAAGCGCCTCTTAACTTGTAGGCTCCGGTAAACTGTAAGTTCTCGGGCTTTAAGTATACACGGTTGCCGGTCTGGGCGCTGAAATAATCACTGTATACCAGCTTGGTCTCTAACGTTACCTTTTTTACGATTTCACTTGCTTCTTCAAATTTCTCTAAAGTCAACATTTCTTCCTGCATTTTTCTTCCCATGCCTTTCTGTCACACTTTCCTTGGTCTGTCGGTTATTCCTCCTGCGTATCCGTCTGTTGCTCGTTCTCGGGCAGATGCAGTTCTCCGATATCCTCCATATTCACATCAAACAATGCGTTTACAAATTCCTCAGAATTGAATTTCTGGAGATCCTCAATGGTCTCCCCCACACCGATGTATTTTACCGGAACCTTCAGTTCAGACTGGATTGCCACCGCAATACCACCCTTCGCCGTTCCGTCCATCTTCGTCAGAATGATGCCTGTGAGATCTGCCACCTCACCGAATTCTCTCGCCTGTACCAGCGCATTCTGTCCGGTGGTACCATCCAATACGATCAGGTTCTCTCTGTGGGCATTCGGGAACTCCTTGTCAATGATGCGGTTCATCTTGCGAAGTTCTTCCATCAGGTTCTTTTTATTATGCAGTCTGCCGGCGGTATCAATGAGAAGCACATCCACGCCTCTTGCTTTCGCTGCATTCACGGCATCAAACACCACACTGGCGGGATCCGCGCCCTCTTTTCCGCCGATCATGGGCACATCCGCTCTGGATGCCCATTCTGCCAACTGATCTCCCGCTGCGGCACGAAATGTATCCGCTGCGGCGATAAGGACTTTTCTGCCCTCATCCTTTAATTTACCTGCCAGTTTACCCACGGAAGTGGTCTTACCCACACCGTTGACACCAATGACCATGATCACGGACTGTTCCTTCTCGAAATCATAGGCGGTCTCATCCACCTGCATCTGCTCCTTAATACTTTCGATCAGAAGCTGTTTGCATTCGAAAGGCTCCTTGATATGCTTTTCTTTTACCTGCTGTTTTAATCTCTCCACAATGGCAGTGGTGGCATTGACACCGATATCTCCCATAATGAGGATTTCTTCCAGTTCTTCGTAGAAATCATCATCAATGGCGGAAAAACCGCTGAAGACTGAATCGATTCCCCGGACAATGTTATCACGGGTTTTGGTCAGTCCTTCTTTCAGCCTCGCAAAAAAGCCTTTCTTTTCCTCACTCATCCCATTTCCTCCAATCAGCATTCTATCAAGAAAAACGCTTGCGTTTTTCTTGTATGAAACTTAGAACTTCTTCACGATTTTCATACTAATCGTCCAGGTCCTTGTCAATGAGGTTGACGCTGACTAAGGTAGATACGCCCTTCTCCTGCATGGTGATACCATACAATCTATCCACCTGTTCCATAGTACCTCGTCTGTGGGTAATGACAATGAACTGGGTGTTCTTGGTCAGCTTATGTAAATACTTTGCAAAACGTCCTACATTGGAGTCATCCAGTGCGGCCTCGATCTCGTCTAACAGACAGAACGGAGACGGCTTCAGGTTCTGAATTGCGAACAGTAGGGATATGGCGGATAAAGCCTTCTCTCCACCGGAGAGCTGCATCATGTTCTGCAGCTTTTTTCCGGGGGGCTGTGCGATGATGCGGATGCCTGCCTCCAGAATATCCTCATCCTCCATCAGTTCCAGTGTTCCCTTACCACCACCGAAGAGTTCCTTGAATACCTTATCGAACTCTCTGCTGATCTCTGCGAATTTCTCCGTGAACTGTTTGCGCATGGCGGTATCCAGTTCTTCGATGATGCCTTCCAGCGTCTTCTCCGCTTCCACCAGATCATCATGCTGAGTCTTCATGAAAGTATAGCGCTCCATCAGGTTCTTGTAATCCTCAATGGCGTTGACATTGACATTGCCAAGCTTGCGGATCTCGTCTTTCAGACCGCTGATCTCGCGTTTCATAGCTGGCAGATCATTCATCTCTTCGTTGCGGAGTCCTGCCGCATCGCTTAAGGTGATCTCATACTCATCCCACATGTAATTGATCTGACCTTCAATGCCGTCCTCCAACTTTTTCTTCTGTTCGCCCAGACGATAGACTTCCTTATCCAGAGCATTCATGCGTTCTGACATTTCTTCTCTGCTGCGGAAGAAATCTTTCTGTTTTGCAGACAGTTCTTCCTTTTTCGCAAGGTCTTCGTCCAGCTTCTTCCTGGAAGCATCCTGATTCTCATGAGAAGCAGCAATGGTCTTCTCAATCTCCAGGATATTGTTCTTCTTGCGTTCCACTTCCTGCGCATTTTCCGTCAGAGCCTCTAAAATCTCTTTAAGCTCTGCCTGTGCACGTTCCAGCTCGCCGCCTATACGATCCACATTTGCCTGCTTGTAATCCAGCGCCTGACGCATCTTCTCGACTTTTACTTCCCATTCTCCTGCGTGGGCGGAAGCTTCGCTCTCTTCCAGTCTGCAGCTCTCCAATTCTTTTTGGAAGCCCAGGATCTGTTCCTGCGTCGTCTTCTCCAGTTCTTCGCTGGCAGCCAGTTCCTGCGTAATGGATTCCTTGCCGGAACGGATCTCGAAGATCTTAGTCTCGATCTCCTGCTCCTCCAGCTTCAGAGACTGTGCACTCTCTGCCTCTTCTTCCATACGCTCTCTTGCCTGGGAGATGTTCAATCTTGCGGTATTCTGCTCAATGGACTTGCGCTGCATCTCGGTCTTCAGCGCTTCCAGATCCATACGAAGTTTATTTCTCTTACTCTTGGTGTCTTCGATCTTCTGATTGTAGGTTTTGATATCCTCAGAGAGCTTTTTCACCTTTTTCTCCAGTTCGTCCATCTCACGACGTCTTCCCAGGAGATTGCTGTTGTTTTTAAAAGCGCCGCCGCTGATGGCACCACCGGGAACTAAAAGTTCGCCTTCCAGGGTGACCATACGGATGCCGTAATCGAATTTTCTAGCGATCTTCACAGCATTGTCCACATTGTCTACAACAACGATACGTCCCAGCATAGCCTTCGCCACATTGCGGTATTCTTCTTCTGTGCCTACCAGTTCGTCTGCCATACCGATGACACCTTTTTCCTTAAGTGCCTCCGGATTCTTGAATTCCTGGGGCTTGGTAATACTGGTCAGAGGCAGGAATGTGGCTCTTCCGAGACGGTTCTGCTTTAAGAAGCCGATCATATGCTTGGCGGTCTCTTCGTTATCCGTTACGATATTCTGGATATTACCGCCCAGCGCAGTCTCGATGGCGGTCTCATATTTTGCCTCCACCTGGATGATGTCCGCTACAACACCAATGATGCCCTTTTCTTTTTCCTTCTGCTCCATGACTTTTTTGACGCTGCCGCCGTAACCGTCATAGCGTTCAGTAATATTGGTCAGGGCCTCCAGCTTGGACTGTTCCTGATGAAAACGGTTCTGTGTCTCCCGCAGCTTCGCATCCAGTCCGGTAAGATTCTCACGGATATTGCCAAGCTCCAGTTCGGATGCCGCTTCCTGTTCCGTCATCTGACGCAGTTCCTCAGTCACGGTCTCAAAAGTCTCTTCCAGCTTCTTCACCGTTTCTTCTCTGGCTGCCTCATCGGATTTGGCACGTAACAGTCTGGAATTTAACTCTGCCTTGCGGATATTGATCTGCTCCATCATGGTATCGAAGCGGCCCATCTTGGATTTAATGGTAGCTCTCTGGTTCAGTTCTCCAATAATGGTATTTTTCCCGGCTTCGATATTATTGTTGAGCTCGGTGATCTTATTCTGGATGGCTTCCAGATCAGCCTTCGCTTTTGCCGCAGCTTCTGCAATCTCCTGCACCTGGGTATCGGTATCCTTTTTATCAGTTAAGATATCCTGCTTTTCCTGTTCTTTGCCGGCAATCTCCTCTTCCAGGGCTGCTTTACGGTTGTTCAGATGGGTCTCACTGCCGTGGGCGGAATTGATCTGCTCCTTTAAGACATTGATCTCGCCTTCTAACTTACCGCGCATCAGACCGGTATCCGTCAGTTGTTCCCTGGCGGCTTCGATAGCGGTATCCAGACTCTCAATCTCCTGCTGGATCCGTTCGTATTCTTCCTTGATACCCTCATATTTTTCACCGGTCTCACCAAGTTCCGTGCTTGCCAGATTGTATTTTTCTTCTGCGGAAGCAAGCTGTTCTCTCAGTCTCTTATTTTCCAATAAGAACACGTTGATATCTAAGGATTTCAACTCTTCCTTTTTCCTCAGATAGACCTTTGCCACCTCGGACTGCTTCTCCAGAGGTCCTACCTGTTTTTCCAGTTCGGACAGAATATCATTCACACGCACCAGATTCTGTTTTTCGTTCTCCAGCTTTGTCTGGGCTGCTGCTTTTCTGCGCTTGAATTTCACGATACCGGCAGCCTCGTCGAACAGTTCACGCCGTTCCTCGGGTTTACCGCTTAAGATCTTGTCGATCTGGCCCTGTCCGATAATGGAATAGCCCTCCTTACCGATACCGGTATCATAGAACAGCTCATTGACATCCTTTAATCTGCAGGGAGTACCATTGATCAGATATTCACTTTCTCCGGAACGGTAGATCCGTCTCGCCACTGTAACTTCGTCATAGTCGATCGCCAGCTGGTGATCGCTGTTGTCCAGAGTAATGGCAACATAGGCGTAGCTCAACGGTTTTCTGGTCTCTGTTCCCGAGAAAATAACATCCTGCATGCTGGCACCACGCAACTGCTTGATGCGTTGTTCTCCCAGCACCCATCTTACCGCGTCCGCAACGTTACTCTTACCGCTGCCGTTAGGTCCTACGATACCGGTGATTCCGTTGTGGAACTGAAATACGATCTTATTGGCAAATGATTTGAACCCGTGGATCTCAATACTTTTTAAATACATATCCTCTATCCCTCAATAGCAGAAGCGCCTCATAAGCTGCCTGCTGTTCTGCCGCTTTTTTTGTTCTTCCCTGCCCACGGCCCAGGCATTCTCCCTCCATGTCGATCTCTACCACGAAGGTCTTGTCGTGTTCCGGTCCGCTCTCCTCTAACAGCCGGTACTCGAACTCTTTTTTGAGTTTCCCCTGAATCAGTTCCTGGAGATTACTCTTGCTGTCGTAGAAGAGACGCTTGTCCTCTAAGTCCGACAGAATAAAGCGGTCAATAAAAGCCTTGGCAGGCTGCATGCCACCATCCAGATAAATGGCACCGATCATGGCTTCCATACCGTCAGAGGTGATGCTGTCTCTGCGTCTGCCGCCGGTGTTCTCTTCGCCCTTTCCCAAAAGCATGAACTGTCCCAGCTCCAGGTCTCTGGCACAGAATGCCAGGGAAGGCTCGCACACCATGGAGGCGCGCATCTTGGTCAGCTCGCCCTCCGGAACATCCGGGTGTTCCCGAAATAAGAAGTCACTGGATACCAGTTCCAGTACGGCATCTCCTAAGAATTCGATACGCTCGTAGTTCTCTGTTTTGTTGATCTTTTGTTCATTGGTATAGGAGCTGTGGGTTAGAGCCTGCTTCAGCAATGCTTTGTTGCGAAAGCAATAGCCGATGCGCTGCTCCAGCACGTCCATTGTATAACCATCCAACATTTTCTTGTCCTCACAAATATACTGCCGTAGCCCCAATCAGAGTAAGAAACGCGACACGCTCTCGCTCTGTCGCAGAGCGTAGCGGTACATAAGCGAGGAAAGTACCCTCGCTAAGTACCGACGTCTGCTTACGGTCTGCTTATTCTTACTCTGATCGTGCCTACTGGACTATATAAATTTACAATTGTATAAACTGAAAAACAGGAACAGTGCCTTGTGAGCAAGCTCTCGGTCACAGTTCCTGTTTTGTCTTTGCATGGCTCGTAGCTTTACTAGTTCACTGCGTTCTTGATCATCTCTACAGCGTCTTCTACTGTAGTAACCTGCTCTGCGGTCTCAGCAGGGATCTCGATATCGAACTCTTCCTCGATGCCCATGATGATCTGGTATACATCGAGGGAATCAGCACCCAGGTCATCCTGGAATGTGGTCTCCATGGTGATCTCATCGGGATCTACGTTTAATACCTCAGCAATGATTTTCTTCAACTTTTCAAATTCCATAACAGTTCCTTCTTTCCCAAATATTTCTCTTGATTAATTATTCTCTGCAGCCTTATCTTCCAGGCTGATCTGTTCTTTGATCTTCTCGTTGATCTTCTCTTCCTTAAAAGCAATACACTGCAAAATAGAATTCTTCACTTCCACTGCCTTACTGCTTCCGTGAGTCTTCACTACCAGACCGTTCAGTCCGAGTAGCGGAGCACCACCATACTGGGAAGTATCAAAACTCTTTAATGTAGTCTTGAGTGCCGGTTTCACAAGCAGTGCACCCATTTTACTGCGAAGCGTGGACATCATCCCCTGCTTCACCTGATGCAGAAGTGCGGAGCTTACGCCTTCATACATCTTCAAGATCACATTGCCCACAAACGCTTCACAGACAATGACATCTGCCGCACCTGCCGGAATATCTCTTGCTTCCACGCTGCCGATGAAATTGATCTCCGGACAATTCTTAAGAAGCGGGAAGGTTTCTTTTACCAGCGCGTTGCCCTTCTCCTCCTCGGCGCCGATATTCACAATACCGACTCTCGGGTTCTTTACTCCCATAACGCTTTCCATATAGACACTGCCCATCTTGGCAAATTGGACTAGCATAGAAGGTCTCGCATCTACGTTGGCTCCACAGTCTAATAAAAGGCTTACGCCCTTCTCTGTTGGAATCAGGGGAGCTAATGGCGGTCTCTCCACACCGCGGATACGACCTACGATCACCTGTCCACCTACAAGTACCGCACCGGTACTTCCCGCAGATACAAATGCATCGCATTCGCCGTTCTTCACCATATACATGGCTTTGACAATGGAGGAATCCTTCTTCCGACGGATTGCCATGACCGGAGGTTCTGCCGTCTCAATGACTTCTTCAGCATGTACGACTTCCAGCTGCTCTGCATCATAGCTGTACGCCTTTAATTCCTCACGGATCACAGGCTCCTTGCCTACCAGGAATACTTTGACGCGCTTATCTGCGTTGACAGCTTCCACAGCACCTTTTACGATCTCTGCCGGAGCATTATCGCCACCCATTGCGTCTACAGCAACATTTACATATTCTGCCATTTCGTCGTTCCTTTACCTGTTTATGTTTATCCGCTCATCATCAAACCGCTCCGTGGATCGCACCAAACAGTTTGATGATGTCAGATTCATTCTTACTATACTAAAGGCGTATATAAAAAGCAAGTGATTTTTTTGTGAAAGCAAAAGGAGATTCCATCCGGAATCTCCTCTTCTCTTTTCACTTAATTTCGCTTCATTGATTTATCAATTAATCAACGCTTACGACCTGCTTCTTATTGTAAGAACCGCAAGCCTTGCAAACTCTGTGAGGCATCATCAGTGCACCACATTTGCTGCACTTTACCAATGTAGGAGCGCTCATTTTCCAGTTTGCTCTTCTCTTATCTCTTCTACCTTTGGAAGATTTATTCTTAGGACAAATAGACATCGTTACACCTCCTTATTCGCGTTGAAGATATCTTGGATTGCTGCCATACGAGGATCCGGTACGAAAGTATCGCAACCACATTCCTTCAGATTCCTGTTCTGACCACATACAGGGCAGATACCCCTGCAGTCTTCCTTACACAGGATCTTTGCCGGCCAATTCACCAGAATTTCATCGTACACAAAAGCCTCTACATCCAGCTGCCATCCATCCATAAAGCTCTGCTCGGTATCTTCTTCCTCACTTACTTCCGCTTCCGGAGAATAAACGATTCTGTCAAACTTAAGCTTCATTGCTGTAGGTACTTCAGTAAGGCATCTGTCACATTTCGTATCAAAGGTAAGCTCTGCAGTGCCGGTTACTTTTGCCTTGTTCACACCGATGTTGGTAAAAGTAAGATGAATGGGTGTCTTCTCCATAATAGAGAAATCTCCCTGGCGGCTCTTAAAGCTTGTCATCTCAAGCGGAATGGCAACAGTCTCTACCTTGCCTTCGGATGTTAATACATCAGATAAACTTACTAACATAGCGACTCCTATGCAATATGTTGCGTAGAAAACACAAGTCTCCTACGATGTGTTGATTCACACACTGACTTATTATACATAGGCAATACTCTTTTGTCAACAAAATTTTGTAGGATTTTCATACAATTTTTGTATCCTATGTCCGCCTACTTTTCCAGTCGTTCAATAGTCATCCGAGATTCCCGTTTTGTAAACGAGTTTCACATTTTGAAAGCGACCTGCAAATTTTGTACCCGACTTTCCACTTTTGTAATGACTTTCCCGTTTTTTCCCTTGCTTTTATGATATAATCACCTTATGGCAGAGTATTTTTTTGCACAAAAACCGGACGTCAGTTTTGGCTTACAAATTTTGCAAGCCATAATTCACGTCTTCTGCTGTTCCTATTTCAGCCGGCGGTCTGTGCTTTATTCTGTCTTCTGGTTACTTTTTGAGAAGTCTTGCGGTGAGGTTGATGTCTTTGGCTGCAACCTCGTGGCATCTAAGCCTCTCCGCCAGGTCTTCTCCATAATAAAAGCTGAACGCTTCATACGGACTTTTTCCGTTCAGTTTCTTTCTCCGGTAGGAATTGATA
>OGWU01001851.1_pt1 | contig 11469 bp, 12 predicted proteins | sample 1576071 | NCBI WGS metagenome assembly OGWU01 (sample SAMEA3541582, study PRJEB24748) | human gut metagenome | biome: human gut; feature: human-associated habitat; material: faeces | place: China | collected 2012
AATAATATATAATATATTCAAAGAAAGAAGGGATCTCTATATGAAAGTATTGACTCACAAAGAGAATGAAATCATGGATATTCTTTGGAATACAGACAAGCCTTTATCCGCTCAAGAGATTTGTAAATATTCTAAAAAGATGAGTATTTATTCGGTTCAACAACTTTTACACCGACTTTTAGACCTTAATTTTGTCCAAGTCGATCAAATCACTCAAATCAACAAAACTTTTTCACGTTTTTTTAACCCTCTGTTTCACAAGCAGAATATATTGATTTTCTTTTAGGAAGCAACAAGAAAAATATTTACAACACAGCTTGTTACTTTATATCTGAAAACGATGATGCGCAAATGCTAAAAAAACTTCAAAAGCGAATCGAGGAAAGAATTAACGAAATAGGTGAATAATTTATGCATTTTTCTTATTCTTCTTTATTAATTACATTAGCCATGACATTACTCATGTTTTTTCTATTAGACATTCTTCTTAAACAAAAAAATAAGTTCTTTTTATTTCGAACTGATTTTTTCATCGTTCTTTCTTTGATTATTCTTCTACGCTTAGCTTTACCTTTTGAATTACCTTTTACCATCAGTTTATATATTAGCTCAATCATGAACCCTGTCAGTATTTTTTTAAACTTCGAAATTTACAATGGCTTCTTAATATCCCATTTATTAGGTTTGATTTGGTTTATAGGATCATTGATTTTATTCATTTTATATATTCAAAAGTTATCACTTTCCAAATGCATATTCAAAATAATAAATAAAGCTTCTCATAAAATGCATATATGTGATTTTATGAAAGTTGATAAATCACACAACTATGAAATATGGAAAACCGACCTTATAAACACACCAATGGTCTTGGGATTTAAAAAAGTTATACTTATGCCGAACTATACTTTAAAAAGCAATGAAACACACTCTATTCTTTTACATGAAATGCAACACATAAAACATTATGATATCTATATAAAACATTTCGTGAATATTCTACTCATTGTATATTGGTGGTTTATCCCTATTTACTGGTTATCGAAAAATATAGACTTGGTTCTTGAAATAAGAGCAGATGATAAAGCAACAAAAAGATTTTCTGAAAGAGAAAAATTACAGTATGCTGCCATACTTATTGGTATGGAAAGAAAAATACAAGATTCATCTAAACATCAGTCTTTATCAACTATATCAAATTGTTTTATCCGAGAAGACAAAGATATTCTTTCCTATAGGATTCGTTTTTTGACACAGACCCATTTTAACAAGAAAACAAATATCGTTTTCTTATGTCTTATTTTTTTATTACCTCTACTTTCCAATAGTATTATTTTAGAAGCTGATTTTGGAAATCCAAAAACTGAAGAAAAGATTATTTCAGAAGAGAATTTAAATCAAGGATATATATTATGTCATGATGATGGTTCGTATAGTTTTATTCTTAACGATTTTAGCGCCAAAATTTCTAACCCTAATGCAGATGAATTTATAAATCTTCCTAGATTATATGATAAAGGAGATATTCAAAGATGAAAAAATTATTTATTAGTTTATTATTACTATCGGTATTCACTTCGAACTCTTTCGTTTATGCCAAAGAAAACAACAATATTATTTCTTATAAAAACACCATAGCCCCAAGGAAAGATAAACTTGTATGGAAATACAAAAGTATAAACGGTATATTACATAAGCGTTTATGGAATCAATCTAAAGGAAAATGGATTGGGAATTGGATTCCATGTTAAAATAACATTTACATATATCGATTTTCACATTTTTCTTATAGAAGAAATCATCAATGTTATGTAAAAAAGAGATTTCAAAGACAATCATCAAGAAATCTCTTTTTTATTTTAAGCTTGCGGTTTTCTTACATATGCACGGATAACCCCAATCGTTGAATCCGTTTCATTTACGATCTTATACTTATTACATTTTGCAGGAACGATGAATGTTTCGGCATAGTGTACTTCAAATGGTTCAAAAGAACCATCCAAGCTTTCAATACGACACTGACTTCCCTCGATCAAGTTCAACATATTGACATTTGCTTCATTATCCACTACAACTTCATCTTTGATCCAATATCTTCTAGTTTCTAGGTATTCCAATTCATGAAGACCAGTATGTTCTTCTTTTACATGCTCATCTTCTTTTACTGTATAAACTGCATTTACCAAGTTTTCTTTAACCCATGGAGTTGTACGATCCCATTGAATAACTTCTTTACCATGTTCGATATGAACTGGTCTAGGAAGCCCATCAAGACCAACACGTGCCCAGTCCCAAAGTTTAAATGTGAAACAATATGGAGTGGCACTGATTTCAAGTACCATTGCATCTTTACCTGAACAATGGCAAGTTCCTGCAGGAATCAAGAAATGATCATGTTTTTTAGCTGGGAATTTATTGATGTATTTTTCTGCATCGAAAATTATTTCCCCTCTATTTGCACTTCTAAGATCTTCGATCATTTGATTAGAATCAATACCTTCTTTTAATCCTAAATAAACACTTGCACCTTCTTTAGCATCCAAGATGTAGTAACTTTCATCCTGTGTATAAGCCATACCGAACTGACGGTGAATGTATTCTGTTAATGGATGCACCTGTAAAGAAAGATTTTGTCCACCAATCGTATCTAAGAAGTCAAAACGGATTGGGAATTCTGCTCCAAATCTTGCGAATACGTCTTTTCCTAACAATTCTTTTGGCTGATATAATACAAGGTCCATCGCAGGAATTTCAATTGTTGCGTTTTCGAAATCTAAGTATAGAGAATTTTCTTCTGGTACACCATCAAATGACCAAGCGTAGTTATCCTGATCTTTATCCAAGTTGCAGACTTCTTTCATCCATTGTCCACCCCATACACCTGGATCAAAATATGGCACCGTTCTAAACGGCTGAGATGCGATTTGTCTTAGACCGTCACGAACACCCTCACCAGGAACCATCTTCACATCTTCATCATTATTCGTATCAATAAAGAAATCAACATCTTCAAAACATGTCATCTTATGTTTGTCAGCGACACGCCATTCAATAAAGAATCCACGTTTGATCTTTCTTAAAGAATCTTCATCATAGTTTGTACAGTTATAGTTAGGAAGGCCTTTACGATAACGTAATGTGATTTCCCAACGCGCCATATCTAAGTAAACCAAAACATCATGTTCAGCTACCAAAGAAGCGCCAAAACCATAAACAACAACCAAGCCCTGAGCTTCTTCAACTTCTTTTTTCGCTGCTTCCAAGCGTTCTAGATCGATGAAATCAATTACATTTCCATAATACATTCTTCCAAAAATTCTATCATCTGTAATATGGTATTGAAGTTGTTCGTTCAATGTCTTTTCATCTTTGAAGATTTTACGCATATCAATGACTAAAGTTGGTTCTAGTTTCTTAATTTGTTTCAACACTAAATCATCGCTAACTCCAGGGTAAGCTTCCATAACCAATACTTCTTTACCCTGCATTTTTTCTTTTAATACATCGAAGATCGCATCATATCCTCGAACAGCTGTGTTTTCATACCCCTTGATCTTTGTCGCAGGAAAACGATCATAATTACTCATTTGTTTTTCTCTCCTTTACTATGATATCTTTACCTTCACAATATACACGATACGTAAATCCAGAATGCTCGATCCTTGCATAATCATGTCCTGCATCGGCTGGCCAGCAGGCAACAACTTTTAAATATGTATCGCCTGTATTGATCAAACGATGAGCCCAATCAGATCGAATGTGATGTAGTGAACCTTCATACATCTTTTCACACCAGCATTTACCCTCTTCATCCATTAACATCAACAGACCTTTTCCTTTTGAGCACCAATAGTATTCTTCACAGTCCATGTTTTCGTGAAAATGACCTCTGGTCATGTTGCATTCCCCATTTACTTTTACAGGATGCATAACAGTCAATCCCCAATTCAATTTACCTGGTTCTGACTGAGATGAAACGCTATAGACTTCATACATTACGGTATCGTCATGTAAGGACTCATCTACACTTTCGTAAAAGTCTTTAGCATCTTTATAGAGCTTTGTGGAAACTGTTACCTCTTTTCCACAGGGTTCCTTATACCAATCATGTATAAGGGATGGTTCAATGATCTTCATAACATTTCCTCCTGTGTTATAATGTTATAACATTTGTTCCACGCTAATCATACTAAATGATTTTCAAAAATACAAGTAATTATTTGAGTTTTTCAATTCCAATAAGATATGGAGAATGATCCTGGTTCAATTGCGTTCTTTTTTCAATATAAAAAGCGTGAGAATCCAATTTTTTTAAATACATTTCTATCGCTTTTGATTCTTCTCTTCCTTCTTCATGAGGATAGATCACAAGTGCCATTCTCCCTTTTTTCTTCAATAGATACAAAGCTTTTTCAATAGCCTCAAGGCTGGTTTTAGGATTTGTCTTAACTTGTGAATTAAAGCCAGGACAATAGCCAAAGTTAAAGATGATCGCATCCACTTCTTCTTTTACATAGGCATCCATGTTTTGATGCCCATCGAAAACAGGGACAAAATGGCTGTCTTTTATATTTGAAACAGTTTGTTCAAAGACTACCTGTTGAATTTCAAAACCATAAACTTTTCTCACCTTATTTTTCAAAAAGAAATTGGTATCTTTTCCCCAGCCTAAAGTCGCATCAATACAGATGGCACCTTTATGAAGGGCATCTTTTAAGAAATTATGAGATTGATCGACGATTGATTTCATGTTTTCTTAACTCCTCTTTATATAACATATAGTCTTTTTCCAGGTAACAAACAAAAATCACATCAATGGCCTTGGCATCCGGATATTGTGACATTAATTTCTTCACTGTAGAAATTGCAATTTTACAAGCCTCTTCATTTGGATATCCATAAATCCCTGTCGAAATACAAGGAAACGCCAGCGTCAAACGCACCATTTCATGCATACGCATATAGTTATAAGCCAATGACAAGGAATTCCAGTAACAAGCACTTAAAAATTCTGCTTCATTATGCTTACCATCTTCATAAATAGGTCCCACTGTATGAATAATTGCCTTACAAGGAAGGGCGTAAGCATCTGTAATGACAGCCTGTCCAGTTTGACAATGACCGATCTTTTGACATTCCTCTTCTAATTCTTTTCCAGCTTTGGAAAAGATAGCTCCGCATACACCGCCTCCTGGCAACAAACGAGAATTAGCTGCATTCACGATAATATCAAAATCAAGTCCTGTAATATCCGCCTTTAATGTTGAGATCATTCTTCATCTTCCTTTCCATCTGTCCATTTATTGACTCTAGTCGCAATTTTTGAAGCAGAAATCGAAACTTGATGAAATTGTTCCACAAGACTCTCTAAAGATTTCTCTGCCTTTCTACTTCTTGTGACTAATCTCTCCATATCATCTTTTAATAAAATAATATTTCGTTCGATATCCTGGATATTGCTTGCACGATAAAAGTCTTTCGTACTGGAAATCAAGGTATAAACGATTCCTACTAAAGTAGTTGGCGATGTCATCATCACATGCTTGCTTAAAGCATAATTTAGCGTATCAATACATTCTGAACATATAAATTGATATATGGCTTCACTTGGAATGAACATGATAGCCTGATCTACAGTTTGCGAATTAATATATTTATTAGCTATATCATCAATGTGTTTTTTTACATTTGCCTTAAACTGTCTTAAATATACCTCATTGTTGTTATTGACCATATTCAAATAATTTTCCATAGGAAATTTTGAATCTATACATAAAACACGTTTATCCTGCGGCATATGTAATATGGCGTCTGCAATTCTTCCATTAGATAATGTATACTGCATGCTGTAAACAGAAGGGTTTTGACCGACATAGATTTTCAACAACATATCCAATTGATATTCACCCCAGTTTCCTCGCGTTTTGGCATTGGACATGATTTGATTCATTGAACGAATATTATTCTCAACAATATCCATGGATTGTTTAGATAAAGCCTGATCTTTTCTTAATTCCTGCACCTGATTTAAAACATAATTAAAAGACTGCTTCATCTGTTTATCAAATGCTTCATTTCTTGCCGCTTCTTCCTTATTATTCATTAAGATCTGATATGTATTTTCTTCTGATTTATCCGATAATTTTTTGATCAAATAAACCAAGACCACAAGACAAATCAAAAGACAAATAATCAATACTATACTAATAAGTTCCATTCTCTCACTTCTTTCTTGTCATTCGATCGATCCAATATTTTCGATTGTTTTTTTGAGGTTCATAAAAACACTCAATGAGCGCATTATACAAAAACTCATGAATCTGGCTTCCTTTTCGATCTGTATATTGGATCACATCACTTCCATTGATCGCAAGGTCTTTGATCGATACAGGTCGAATTTTTATTTCTTTTTCATAAAACGTTTTAAAAGCTTTCCAGTTTTCAATGCTTTGGATCCCTTTTAAAGAATGTGCCATGATATCACAATACTTCAATGTCAAAAGTTGCTCCATCATTTCTTCATCAAAATTCCTTTGGATCCTAAACTTAAAAATTGTTTTTAAATTTGCGTTTAAATGATCATCATGATATTCGATCAACACAGGAATTCTCTTTCTTTGTATGTTGGTCAACTTAAATTTCTTACATAATTCCAAAGATATTTTCTTGCTGATAAGAGGATGCCCATAAAAATGATCTCTTCCATCCTTGGTTGTCTTTGTTTCCGGCTTGCCAAAATCATGCATCAAAATAGCCCAAGCCAAAGTTTCATCAAAAGGTTTTAAAAATTTTAGTGCTCTTAATGTATGATGTAACACATTTGTATCATGCCATGGAGAATTTTGTTCACATTCCTTGCATTGTTTTAACTGCGGTAAAATATCGATCAACAATTCTGTCATATTTTCTAATTCATAAGGATCATAGCGCATGATTTCCACTAATTCCAAACGAATTCTCTCTATAGAGATGTAACGTAACAAAGAAGAATTTTTCTCAATTGCCAATTTGGTATGTTCTTCAATCTCGAAGTTTAGCTTTGCCGCAAAACGATGTGCTCTTAACATTCTTAAGGCATCTTCTTTAAATCGCGTATCTGGATCATTCACACATCGAATTTTTCTCTTTTCAAGATCAATTTGTCCATGAAATGGATCGATCAGACCTCTTATATCATTATAAGCCATGGCATTGATCGTAAAATCACGCCGTGAAAGATCTTCTTCAATCGTATTCACAAAGCGCACAGCTTCAGGATGACGGTGATCTTTATATTCACTTTCCAAACGAAAAGTTGTTACCTCAACCGGCTCATTTGAAAGGATCGTAACCGTTCCATGTTTTAACCCAGTCAAGATGACATGATCAAACAATTGTATCGTAACTTCAGGAAGAGCATTGGTCGCAATGTCATAATCATGTGGTTCTTTTCCCAGTAAATAGTCGCGTACACACCCACCGACGACAAAAGCTTCATAGCCTGCCCTATGATATATTTCAATGATTTCTTTGACATAGACTGGAAGCTTCATGATCTCTCACCCCTATCACGCAATATTATACCATTCTATTTAATGTTTATAAAAAGATTGGCAACCCTAAGGTTGCCATAATGTTAGTTATTCTCTTTTACATAAATCGGTTTTGTATTCGCCATTACATTTTTCGCTAAGCTTGCGCTGGCAAACATGAATTCAATTTCTTTGCCATGATTGACTGAACGGCAAGCCTGCCCAATCTGTTTGAACACTTCAACATCTTCATTTGCGGTTTCAACGATCATAAACCAATGACTTGGTTTTTCTTTATCGACTCTTTCTTTAATATATACAGAAAGAATATTTGGATCATTTTTAGCGTATTCACAAACAGCTGCTTTTAGATCATCGATATTTTCCACAGGTTCTCTCATGTAGATCTTATCACCTTTTTTGATTTGATTTTCATGTAAAGAAGTCTTCTGCTGCTCATGAAGCTTAAATAAGAATTCATTTGTGATTGGTAAATTTGCTCCAAAAGGATCAAAAACAATACCCTTGATATCATTTTTAGCCAATTCAATAAATGGCATAAACTGTTCAAAAGTTAAGACCAAAGAGCGAATCTTAGGATCGGAATTCCATTTTCTCAACTCTTCCATATCGGTAAACATTGGAAAATAACAATCTTTCTGATTTGTTTCAATGATCATTAACTGAAATTTTGTGTTCGGCTCAAAGATCATCTGTCCTTTATCATTCATCGTTGGTTCTTTATCCCATGTTGCCGGTGCCAAAAACTTTGTTGTCATCAATGCCGCAAGCATTGTATTGATTGTTTCTGTTGTCTGTTTTTCTTTAATTTTTGCCAAAGCTTCTTTCATCTGTGTGTTTTTAAATTCATTTACCATATTTCTATTCTCCACTTATTGCACACGCATTAAATGCGATACTTGGTGTAACAATTTGTTTGTATTCCCATTCTAAATCATTTGCGACTGCCTTTACATCATTCATCATTTCTAAAAAGTTTCCTGCTACTGTGATCAGCGAAACACTATGATCGCGTTCCCCGTTCTTTACATAATACCCTGAACACTGTAACGAGAAATTTGTTGTTACAAAATCAATCCCTGCATGAAGACCTGCAAGTTCTGTAATTACCAAACCTTCCTGCATATCCTGACAAAGTTCATCCAATGATTTATCTCCAGGTTGAATATAACAGTTCATTGGAGAAACCCCAACATTAGATGCATATCCAGATTTAAAGCCATTTCCTGTACTTTCAGCATGCATTCGAAGAGCACTTTTTGTATCGTGTAACATACTACTAAATACCCCTTTATCAACCAGAACTTTTTCTTTTGTTGGACACCCTTCATCATCATAATTGGCAATGGTCAAGGCTTCTAAATTTCTAGGATTGTCAATAATTGTAATCTTATCTGAAAAAATCTGTGTATTTTCTTTTCCTTTCAATGGTGAAATCCCTTTAAAGATCAAATCACCACTAAATAAACCAACAAAGCTTGCGAATAGACTAGTCATTGCATCTTTTTCAAAGATAACGGGATAACTGCCTGATTTTAAAGAAGTTGCGTTTAACTTAGAGAGCGCCTTGTCACATAGTTCTTTTACATAAGCGTCTACATCAAACTTTTCTAGATCATATACTACCTTTACCAAAGCATCATCTTTGATCTCATCATTCTGACTGACCGCAACACTGCATCCAATCGCATTCATCTTGTCTTCATCATAAACCTGAACGCCATAAGAATTGGTGATTTCTCGTGTTCCTGTCGCCTCTTCAAAAGACAAATAAGATACTTGAATCACTCTTGGATCATAAGCTAAACATTTCTTTTCAATCAATTCCAAGGTCTGTTTGATCTGATCCATACTTGGTTTGACAAATTCTTTTTCTTTAACAACTTCCTCTGTTTGTTCCGGCTTTCTTAATGAATCTTTTTCTTTTGTCGTGACGGTCTTGGCTTGTTTGATCAAACTAGAGATCACTTCTTCCATCTTATCATCATCGGTATCTTCCAAAGCCATACTGGCCATGTTTCCATCTACGATTCCTCGAATCATAGTTCCCAGCACGTGACTGGAAACAAAAGTATCCATCTGACCTGAAAACCATGTAATTTCTTTTTGCGTTGTTAAGGATTGATAAATTTCTACACTTTCCATACCTTGTGATAAGGCATATTCGATCCATTTATTCTTATTCATTGACAGTACCTCCTACGGTAATGCTGGAAACACGAATAGCTGGCTGCCCTACATCTGTTGGAATATTTCCACTGCTGGCGCCACACATTCCCTGCGCTCTTTTCAAATTATTGCTAACTTTATCAATATTCATTAATATTTCTGCACCATTTCCAATCAAAGAAGCACCCTTTACAGGATATGTGATCTTACTATCAATGATCATATACCCTTCATTGACCGCAAAGTTGAATTCTCCAGTCTGAGTATTTACACTTCCTCCACCCATCTTTTTCGCATACAGTCCTTTTTTGATTCCTTTGAACAAATCTTCAAATTTATCTTTTCCAGCTGCGATATATGTATTAGACATACGACTTGTTGGTTCATATTTATATGATTGTCTTCTTGAGCTGCCAGTGGAAGTCATATTCATCCTTCGACCATTCAATGTATCGATCATATACGAAGTCAATACACCATCTTTGATCAATACACGTTTTTGTTGCGGATTTCCTTCATCATCAACATTCTGTGATCCCCATGCATTTGGAATAGTCCCATCATCAATTGCTGTCACACAATCTGATGCGATTTTTGTATTTAACTTGTTTGTAAAGACACTTTGATCTTTTGATACGGCACTGGCTTCTAAAGCATGTCCGCAAGCTTCATGGAAGATAACACCTCCAAAACCATTGTCGATAACGACCGGCATCTTACCAGATGGGCAATCTTTTGCCTCTAACATAACAAGAGCAATTCTTGCAGCTTCTTTGGCAATATCCTCTGGTTGAGTTGTATCGTAGAATTCAAGACCCATGCTTGCACCTGGCCCTTCAAAACCAGACTGCATTGATTTTTCATCCTGCGCATATGCCGTAACGGGCATCCTTGTTCTTATTCTTGTATCTTGAACAAGTTTTCCGTTTGAATTTGAAATTTGAACATGCTGTTTTACATTTAACATGTTAACTTGAACTTTAACGATTCGTTCATCTTCAGCTTTACACGCTTTGTGTGCTCTTTTCATCAAAGCTACTTTATCTTCTAAATTTGCTTGAATTGGATCGATTTGTACTGGATGTTTATTCTCAATTTCTTCAAAAGATAGCTTAACTTTTTCTTGATTTTTAGAAGGCCCAAAAGCTTCTTTCAGTTCGTCAGTCAATTTTATCAATGAATTCATATCTAATTCATTAGTATATCCATAGACAGATTGAACATCTTTATACAATCGTATCCCAATACCTGAACGCAAAACCTTATTAACATCTTCTACATTGCCATTCAGCATTGAAATCGATTCATTTGTAGTTTCTTCTTCAAAAATCTCTGCAAAATCTACATTAGATTGCATAGCTCTTGACAATAAAAATTCTAAGTTTTCTTTTTTCAACATTTTTTCACCTTCAATCTTTCTTATTATATCAAAATTCATATTATTTTCCTTATTTATAATCCAAACTATTATCTCTATACACATAAATTTAATTAAAAAATAAAAAGCCTTTATCTAAGATAGATAAAGGCAATTTTACAAGGTCATTCTTCATCAAAAATAACTTGTATAGAAAAATACTATATAAGACAATATTATTTCGCTTAACCTTCAATTTGTTGATATGTGATATAACTGACATAAATGATGTCTAATTCGATGGTACCTTATAGTTAAAGATAAGAAACGAGGTATCCTTTATGTCAATCAACTATGAATCTAACTATCTTCTTCCTAGCATCTCTGATCAGCTCTGTGCTTACCAGAAAG
>OGWU01001855.1_pt1 | contig 11462 bp, 16 predicted proteins | sample 1576071 | NCBI WGS metagenome assembly OGWU01 (sample SAMEA3541582, study PRJEB24748) | human gut metagenome | biome: human gut; feature: human-associated habitat; material: faeces | place: China | collected 2012
CAATTCTCTATTTTGAACAGTTGAGTATTTTAAGATTGTTGTATGCTAATAATACGGAAAAAGCGATTGCAGAATTTATAGCAGAGACATTGAAAGAAATAGTAGATGCAGGTTTCCCTCAGGGGGAAGAGTTACTGCATACGCTGGAAGTCTATTTTGCTGTGAACGGAAACCAAAGAAGAATGGCAGAGACGCTCTATATTCACTATAATACTGTTCCAATCAGGTTAAATAAAATTCAGGATGTGACCGGATTGTCATTACATAGAGAAGAAGATCGAATTTTGTTGGAACTGGCGATTTATTTGAGAAAGTTCTTTAGCTAATATAACAGAAAGCCATTAGATAGTAGTTTGCGATTATGTGATTGAAGAATTACGACTTGTAACGGAACGTAAATTTCCGGCAAAGAGAAAATTCCTTGACCGATTTTTCATGGAATTACCATTTGAACTGGTTTATACACCGAAAGAGCTGGATTTGAACGAGTTCCCGGAAATGAGGGATGTAAAAGATTCCCCGATACTTGCAACTGCAATTATGGAAGGGATTGATGTATTTCTGACCGGGGATAAAGACTTTCTGGTGTTGGATGTCGAAACACCAGAGATTCTCACAATGAAAGACTTTTTGGAACAATATTAAAAATGAATAAATGCAAAGTAAGGCGTGAGTCATAGAAATGTGGCCCACGTCTTTTTCTTTTGCTCTGAAAGTGATGAACATGAATAAGAAGTTCCTGAAGTATTATATGGAAACAGAACCGGAAGGTACTGAAAAAAATATATCTTTTTGGTGGACAATCAGGATATTGCAATCCGGGAAGAAGATTTCCAGCCTCTGGAAGCAGGGGAAAAAACACCCTTTGGTGAACACTCTGAACAATTAAAATTGAATATATAACAGATGGTTTGGGGCATTTGGGGCAAAAAAGGCAAAAATGAACGAGGTCAGGACAGGGCAAAAAAATGGAAAGGCTGTCAGGAGTTTCAGAAAAATGCCCTTTTTGCCCCAGTTGTTCTTTTATCAATAAACTATAAATGAGCAAATTTGAAAAATTGCACAAAACTACGCTACAGATTTCATAAAAGAGTCAAAATCATGACATCCCTTTGCACATAAGAAAAGATAGTGATACTTTTCCATCTGGATAATGTCACAGATTTGGTGATATCCATTTTCAAAAGAACAGGATTTACCAGTTCCTGCTACGCACATAAAATGTGCCAGTGACATCAGCAGCCAAAATCTTCGTATTCCCTGTGCAGAACGTATCTGATAGCTGTCCAGTGCCAGCTTATCCTTACACTGACGGAAGAAGATTTCAATCGGCCACCGGCATACGTAATAAGACAGGATCCCGTCCGTTGATAGTGATACATCCGTACTGAGAAAAGCTCTGAGTGCCTTGGGGATTCCAAATGCCTTTTCGGGATAGTTCAAAAGAACTACGGCATTTTCAATACCGTTGAGTTTTCCTTCATACCGGTACACATAGTATTTTTGATTTTTCACGGTCACAAGGTGAAAATCCGAATGCGTAACCGATAAAAGTGCTGCAAACTCATTGAGTTTCTTTTTGATTCCGAATGGATAAAGCATGCGGTTTGTTTTTAAAGCACCAATCGTATGAAATCCACGTCCTGCAAAGGTATTGATTATTTTTTCAGAAACATACCAGCAGTCACAAAGAAAATAGGACATTACCGGTGGAACGGGCAGATCCTTTGCAATATTTTGTACAATGTCAATCTTGGAAATTGATTTATTGTACATCACAAAAGCATAGTTCATGACAATGCCGTTACAGGAAAGCATAACCGCAACTGCCTGATGCCCGTAATCCTGTTTCCCCTTTAAATGGGACTGGTGAAAATACGCATCTTCAATTGGATGCAGAGCCTGTGACGAAGGCTTTGTTTTTGAAGCGATCGTATCATCTACAATACAGAATACAGGTTTTCCAGTGCGAGCTGCTTCTGAATAAATAATCTCAATAACAGAGCGTTTTAACGTATCTGAAAGTAAGGAATCATCCCATTTTCCCGCATTGAGGAAATGGGCAATTGTAGTTCTGTGACAGTGGCTGTTTTTTGCAAAATCCGTGGTTTTTCCATGGTATCCTGAGATGAAAATACTGATCAGGATGCTCATAAGATGGTTGATCACCCGGTTGGAATAAGATCTGCATAAGTTTAATTTTTTAAACTGGTTGTATATGAATGAAGAATGATGTATAGTATTTGCGAGAGGCACCTTCTTTCTCGTAAATGTTGCAAATGTTTGTTTGGTCACTTTCATTATACAACATTATCGAAATTAAGGTGTCTTTCTTTTATGCAAAATCACGAACTTGCTCATTTATAGTTATAAAAATGTTGTTTATCCTTCCAGATACATATTTCGCATTTTTCTAAGAATCGTATTAACTCTCTGGCTCAGTGCCCCTTTTGTGACACCAAGGATTTCTGCCACATCTTTCTGCTTCATATCATCAAAATAAATTGACTTAATGATGAACTGTTCCTGCAGACTAAGCTTGTCGATCTTTTCATGAAGAATTCGGCTCTCCTCTTCCATGCTCATCTGCGTGTCGTCTGACATATCGGCAATAGAAAGCCCATCGCTGTTGGCACTAAAAGCACAGTCCAGGATCTCACATCTCTTGGTTTTACGTTTCCACTTCTTGCCCTTCTTATCTACAGGATTCTCCTTCTCTTGTTTATTCTCCAGATCCTGAAAATCCTCCATCTGATCATCTTCTTCTGACTCCGGTGCCCACTTACGGCTACGATAAATTTCATTGCGATACTCAGCAAACATTGCCATTGCCACGTCCTTGGAGATTTCATAGAATACTCCATCATGGAAGAGCCGTCCACTATTTATTTTACTAGTAACAAGCGCTGAAAGCAGGTCTCATTTCTTCGATCTGTCTACGAGTCAAGCCATATCCAACAGCCGTTTTTTCCCCGTTGCCTCTGATGATTTTCAAGATATCTTCCGCATAGTCTTCCGCATTTGATTTGGAAATACCGAATCTCACAGCGGTCTGCACTGCCAGATCATGCCATTATTTAGACCTCCTTGGTGCGCGTTTTCTTGTGATTAGATTGAGATCCTGTAGCTGTCTGCCCATCTCGTCGTCCTTGGCAACAAGCAGAAGATCCTTATCCAGGTTATTTAAAGCATGCAGAACGGCTGCATATATACCCATAGCAACTGACGGCGCTCCTTTTTCAACCTTCCAAAGAGAGGCACGACTGATCCCGGCACGTTCAGCAACCAGTTCAGCGGATAAACTCCGTCTGAGTCTAGCAAGCTTAATCTGTTCTCCCATTGTCTGCAGGATTTCTTCTGTTACTGGTAATATATTATATTCTGCTTTCTTCATCTTTATACATCTCCCTTTAGTGTTTACTATTATATACGTTAACTACTATTTTGTCAATTTTAGAAAGCGTTATTTGTTTTACAGCTTGTACGCGATCATATTTTCATTCAAATGGTAGTCAACTTGACCACCATTTCACTACATATAACACCCAAGCTCGTTCTCTTCTCTGCTGGTTGAAATCCGTCAGATTCTTCTTTTTTTGTTTTGGCTTCTGCAAACTCTACATTATCCATAATGACTTCGGTATAATAGGATGCAGTTCCAGTCTGTTCATCTTTGATCTGAGAGATTACCAACTCTCCGGAAAGAGCAATCTTAATTCCTTTTTCAAGATATTTCTCCACAAATTCTGCATTATTTCCATAAGCTGTGATCATCACTACAAATGCTTTGCTGGTGCGATTTCTTTTTACTACCAGTGGAAACCTGGATACTTTGGTTTGTCCCTTTCGCGTAGATGCCAGCTTAGTTTCTGGATCTCTGGCAAGCCTACCCATTAAAACAATCATATTCATGCTTCTTGTCCTTCCTTTCCTCCTGCAACACCTTTCCCTGGTATTTCAAACAGAATAATAATCTATGCATTTTCTGCACAAAATGAGGAATGACTGGTTTTTCAGTTGCTTGCCGTAATTTTAGGTGTATAGCAGTACCTGACCGGAAGACGGATACAAAGGATGCTGAATGGATTGCCGACCGTTATATTTCGGAAAGCGGCCATTCTAAAACGGAACAACGACCGCTGAGCACCGTAAACTGCACTTCAAGGATCTGGGAGCGGATTACTATAATCAGTTCAATAAGGAACGCAAGATCAATGCGTATCTCAAAAAGTTAAAAACTCTTGGATGGGAAGCCCCTGTAGTTGCCGCATAAGGTTTCCGGTTAAGTGAAAAAAGTCTATTAAAGTTTGTATAGGGAGAGTCTGCGCTTTTTTAGTTACCCAGAAGTTAATGTTTCACAGTAAGTAAAAAAAGATGCCAGGATTTCTCCTGACACCGTAGTGACTGTGCCAACTTCGTGCCCAGTGGGCACAAGGTTGGTTCATCTCATCATATACTGTTATAATATAAAAACGATGCAATGCCACTATAATTTCAATAGATTCATTATCAGTTTTACCAGCACATCTTTTTCTTCTGGTTTTGATTCAGCAATCATTAACGTTATTGCTACTAACGTTCCATCACTGAGTCTCTTCTCTCCATCCAAGAACAACGCATTGTTCTTGTCTAAAAATTCCAGGAACAGTGATGCTGCAATTCTTTTACAGCCATCTGCGTATGGATGATCTTTTATCATAAAATACAATAAATTCGCCGCTTTCTCTTCCAAGGATGGATACGCATCCTGTCCAAATACACTCTGATAAACAGCGGCAATAATTCCTTCTACCTTACCAGCCTCTTTTTCTACACCAAATACATCTGTTTCAAAAGAATCCTTCATCTGACCAACCATCTGAACACATTCTTCATAAGTAATGCGGTATACCGGAGTACTTCCCTCTGGCTTACTTAATGCCTGGTGGTCATATTGATCCAGAAGAATCAATGCATCTGTGTATTCATTCACAGCTCTGAGCACATCTTTCTCCTCTATTTCAAGTGCATCTGCAAGCATCCTTGACTGAATATCAACTGTTTTCTTAAGAGCCTGAAGACGCTTTTCATTGATTGCATAACCTTTCAAAATAAACTGTTTAAGAACATTATTTGCCCATTTTCTGAAAGCTATACCTCTTTGTGAATTGACTCTGTATCCAACTGCCAGAATCACATCTAAAGAATAAAATGCAACCGGCTGTTTTACTCCATCAACACGCATTTTTTGCGTGTTGTTATTTTTATCAACTTCTGAAGATCTGAAAACATTATTTATATGCTTTCTAATATTAGTTTCATCCTTATCAAACAAAACTGCCATTTGATTCGCAGACAGCCATACCGATTCTCCATCTCGAGATACTGGTACTTCTAATTGTATATTTCCATCCATAAATAAGACGATATCATTTCCCATATTCTTCACCTATTACCTTCTGTACAATGTACAATATGTATTTATCCACCTACACTGCTCATATAGTTCAACTATCATTAACAAATTAAAATGTTTTATGATAATGTATCTATCACTGATTTTACTGTACTTTTCAGATTCAGTCCATCCTTTATCTCCAGCCGGTAAAAAACTCTTCTGTATCTGCTCCACTGCTGAAAATTGCATTACAGTATTCCGTAATCACTTCTTCCTGTTCTTGGGATAACGTTTCCAGTAATTTCTGGTATTTCTTATCAATCTCACTTACTGGCTCTTTATCCTGCTTTAACTTCCATTCTGAATATGCTTTCCCCATATGCTCTGTAATTGTCAGATTCACAAATTCCTGCACTTCCTCGGATATGGTGCTCGCAGATTCCTGTTTATCTTTCTTTTTATCATTTGATTTTTCAAGTGTCGTGTCATCAATATAACGAATGATTTCTCGAATATTTGACTTCATCGACTGCAGATATCCTTTCATCAGCACAGCTACTTTTCTAGCATCCGATTTTTCGGTTTCTTTTTCCAGCATATAAAACTCTTCCAGTTCTTTCAGAATATCCATCCCTGCTTTCATCTGAAATTCCACCTCAAGCAAATCATCCATCACTTTATATAATTCTTCCATTGTTTATTTCTGCCTTTCCATATAGCGCCACTATATTTTCCACAATCATCCAAAAATAAATTCCTGTAATCCACATTTCACAACTTCAATTACTGCAACTATCCCCATACCGATATGTGGGAGTAGAACAAACACTACTGTCGTAATAATCGCTGATTTCATTGTCCAGTCCGTACTGATTCCAAACCCAATACTCAAAACTTCTGTCACAACAGAGATTCCGGCTATCAGATAGCAGAATCCAGCAGATAACCCAACCAGGAACACCAGCACAATATTCACCGCTGCAAGTACCAGCCAAACAGGAGCTGCAATAATTCGAAATGGCAGTTTTATCATAAATCTCAACATAATTCTTCCTCCTACTTTGTGCCCAGTGGACACAAGGTTATTTTAGCATATCTGCCAGATATGACTATCTCTTTTTAAACTTCGTGCCCAGTGGGCACAAAGTTCTTACCTGTCTGGAATATCCTTCCCCCAGTACATGTCATGTCGAACTTCAGCATCATAAAACTGATTGATTGTTGCAGGAGCGTTATACAATACCGTCAGCATATACTGCCGGATATTCTTCACTTTGCTTGTACTCCTGTCAAGACTGAAAAACACATACTGGATGTGTTCATACCCGACTTTGAGCAAACGGCTCTTGACCACTTGTGTAGGCACAGCTTCCCCATTGATCTGTTGATATGTCTTTGTCGAACATATTGCATCCAGCATCAGCTCTACCAGCTCTTCTACTCGTCCAGTTCCATAGCTCTGACAAAGGATCTCATATTCGATATTATCATGAATTAACTGTCGATACTCATTTCTCTCCTGTATCCTATCTCTCCCTTTCTCTTGTTCAGATAGATATTGATAAGATTCATTCTCACTAAATTCAGTATAATTATATTCAGTATTATTACAGTTTGTTTTTGAAACTTCTTGAAGTTTGTTTTCTAAACTTCTTGAAGTTTGTTTTTCAAACTCCTTGAAGTTTGTTTTTGAAACTTCTTGAAGTTTATTTTTCAAACTTCCTGAAGTTTGTTTTTCAAACTTCTGTGTATTTACGGGCTTTTCCGGCTCTTTTTTCGCATATTCTTCTATTTCTGTCTCTGTATTTTCTTTTCTCTCTGCTACATTTTCCGGTGTTTCTTCCGAATCAAAGATTGCTGGCTCATCTGGATATTCTGTCAGGCTGAAATTTTTCACGTAAATAACATTTGTTTTTCCAAGTCCGATTCGCCTCTTCTCAATCAATCCAATCCCTTTTTCCTGATCCAGCTCTTTTAGACAATTCACAGCCTTATTCCTGCCACAGTTAAGCATTTCCATAATCTCTTCCACCGAAAAGAAAATATATGCCCTGTCCTCTTCATCAAACCACCGGTTCTTGATGGACAGTGACATCCGGTCTAACATCAGTCCGTACAGCACCTTTGCTTCGCAGGAGAGATTTTTAAAATATTCACTTGTAAACAGCAGTTTGGGAATACGATAAAAACTGTACATATCGCATTCCATTCCTTGAAAATAATGGAATGTTGCTCTTATACTCATGACACATCCCTCCCTTCGTACTTATCAATGATTCTGATTGCTCCATTCCTCCAAAAGCTGACATATAACAGTCCGTATCTTCTGTTCATCATACTCTGGAGGAAAATACTTCTTAATTTCATCCTGTTTTAATGTTACCGTTGTTTTCTTTTTACGCTCTCCTATAACCAGGAGCCGCACAATCTCTTTTGTCAGCGTTTTTTCTTCTCGATGTTGCCTTATTTTTTTTGCCTGTTCCAGACTTGGATATTTTCCGGTACTCTCATGCACTTCCTCCACCATCTCCTGTTCTGGAACCGTAAGGTAGGAAAGCTCTACACCTACCTGCAATCCGATCACATCACGATCTACTGCGTTTAATAGGTCATTCATCAGATAAGTAAGCCGGATATAGCGATACACCTGCCTTGCACTGTCATTTGCGTTCTTTCCAATGTCTTTCGCACTGATACCGCCTGATGTTCCCTGATGATTCATTGCTTCCATCTTCATACGGTAAGCAAATGCCTTTTCACTTGGGAGTATATTAGGTCTCTGCAGATTGCTGTCTACCATCGCACGGACAGCTGTATCTTGATCCATATTTCTGATAATAACCGGAACCTCTTTAAGACCAGCAAGTTGTGCCGCATGTCTCCTTCTGTGACCGGCGATGATTTCATATTCACCATCACCCAGCGGTCGTACCAGTAATGCTGTAAGAATTCCCTCTTCTTTCACACTTTCCACCAGTTCCGCCATTGCCTCATCATCATTTACTTGAAATGGATGGTTCTCGAAAGAATGTAAATGCTCAAGTGAAACCTGCTGGATATCGTTCGTTTCTTCTCCTCCTCCAAGTAATTCATCATAAGATGTCAGTTTTATCTTCGATGCACTTCTACCTTTCATCCAAAAGCACCTCCTGTGTCATCTGCCAATATGCAGCCGCTACTTTTCCTTTTGGATCATGCTCAAATATGCTGATTCCTTCCGCACTGATTTCAGCTGCTCGTACTGAAAATGGAATACTCTGTGGAAAAATCTTAATCTGGTTTCCATATGTATCAAAAATCAGATCAGATATATCTCTTGCATAGTTCGTTCGGTTATCCACCATTGTGATCAATATACCTCCAATTTTCAGTTGTTTGTTAAGCTGTCTTCGCACCTTTCCTATCGTCCGTATCAGCTGTTCTAGACCCTTTACAGGAAGATAAGCCGCCTGGACAGGTATAATAACTGCATCGACACTGGCAAGTGCATTGATCGTCAGCATTCCAAGTGATGGCATACAGTCAATCAATATATAGTCGTATTCTTCTCTCATTCTTTCTATATATTGTTTTAAGACAAGTTCCCTGCTCATAATATTTACAAGTGAAACTTCCATTCCAGAGAGTTCGATGTTTGCCGGAATCAAATCAATTCCTTCCTGGTGATGTAAAATTCCCAGTGTATTTTCAAATAGTTCATCTTCTACAATCTTTGTCAGAATAGTAGCCAGTGTGATTGGTAATTCATCTGGGTTATGATACCCAAGACTTGCTGTCATACTTCCCTGCGGATCATTGTCAATCACAAGCACTTTCTTCCCTGCTTTTGCAAGTCCGACTGCCAGATTCACGCAACTTGTTGTCTTGCCAACCCCGCCTTTTTGTGAACACAATGCCAGCACTTTACAATCCTTCATTACTTTCTCTTCCATCCTTTTTATCCTCCCATAAATAACTTGAACCTTTCAGCATCCATAATGCTGCTTCCAAAAATGCAAGATACCGTTCTGTCATACTATCAAGAACCGGTTCTGAAATAACTGGTTTTTCAGACTTCAAATCTTTTGCCACATCCTCCAAAACCAAACTCATTTCCTTCATTTCTGACCGGATAATCTCAATTGTTTCTTTCTTTCCAACAACACATACATGATTGTAAATGCATGATCGGACGATATAATCCTGTTTTTTCATTCCGCTCACTTTCACTCGTTCTTCAATTGTTGCTTTTTCATAAGAATTCACCCGAAAAGAAATGGTCGTTGTGTTGTGTTTTCCATGTCTGTCACCAGCCATCGCTTATTCCTCCTCTTCCTCATGTTTCTTATCTAGCAAACCTGCTAATTTACTCTGTGTAGACGGATACAGATGTGAATAAGTGTTCAACGTGGTTTCCACCTTTTCATGTCCAAGGCGTTCTGCAATCTCCAATGGAGCCACCCCCATATCAACCAGCATACTGGCATGGGAATGGCGGAGATCATGAAGTCGTATCCGCTTTACACCAGACCGCTCGATTCCGGTAGCCATACAATGTTCCATATGCGATTTGGTAAACCGAAAAAGTCTTTCCTTTTTCATAATTCCATACAAATGACTGCAATACTCCCTAAATTCCTCTGCAAGAAAATCCGGCATCGTAATCACACGGATACTCTTTGGAGTTTTCGGCTGCGTGATCATATCCTTTCCTTTCAGTCTCTGATAAGATTTATTGATTGATATGGTTTTCTCTTCAAGATTGATGTCATTATAAGTAAGTGCAAGCAATTCACCGATACGCATTCCGGTCCAGTACAACAAAAGAAACGCCATTCTTGTCTCCGGCTTATCACTTACTGTTTCCAGAAAAGCATTGAACTCTTCCTGCATCCAGAAGTCCTTCGGTTCTCCTTTACTCTTGCCAATCGCTCCTGCCTTCCTGCAGGGATTATCCTGCAGGTTATAATACCGCATTGCATAATTGAAGATTGCAGTCAGCTGGCAGTTCACTGTTTTCAGATAAGTAGGAGAATATCCTTTTCCATTCTTATCCTTATACGTCAGCAACTCATTCTGCCATGCACGGACGTCTGCCACCGTAATTTCACTGAGAATCTTCTTTTCAAAATAAGGCTTGATTTTCAGGTCAATAATATATCGCTTCGTGTACATAGTGTTTTCTCTGAGACGGACATCCATATCTTTGTAATAAATCTCCAGAAAATTTCCAAATTCAATATCCACACCCTGGCTCTGCTGTTGCAGGAAATCTCTTTCCCATTCCTTAGCTTCACCCTTGGTCCTGAATCCTCTTTTCTGTTTTCTTTTCCGATTTCCCTGCCAGTCTTTGTAATAGACCTGTACTTTCCAGTTTTTTCCTTCTTTGTAAACCCCCATTGCTAATCCTCGACTTTCATGCCATAAATCTTTTCTGCCAGGAATTTCGTAGAGATTTTTCCAGCTACTACAATATAGCCTTTTGCCTTCAATTCTTTGTTGTATTCTCGCATCAGACTATATGCATAAGTTTTTGAAACTCCAAGAATTGCACACACATCATCCACATCCATATACATTTTTTCCTGCATCATACTCATACCGCTTTATCCTCCTTCAAATACTGCTCAACATGTTCCAGACCATAGATCTTGTCCTCTACATAGCGGGTTGGCACCCGACCGAGAATCACATAATAGTTCTTGCTTGCCAGATCGGCATTCATTCTTTCCACTACCCGGTAAGCAAACGAAACTGATAATCCAAAGAGTTCTGCAATGTCTTCCACTGATAAATACATTTTTCTCTTACGCATGAAACCATTCCTTTCCCTCTTCCTGTGGAATCTCACAAGTATCTTCTACTCCGTAGAAACGCTTCACAAAATACTTTGTCGGAACTTTTCCTCTAAGCGTCAGGTAGCCCTGTTCTTCCAGTTCCTTGTTCAGATTTCCGATGATCTCATAAGCCGATGTCTGTTTTACTTCCAGAAGTTCACATATATCGGCTGCCTTTAAAAATAATTTATTCTGCATAATCAGTACCTCCTGTGTTTTGAATATTTATCTCTTCATATACTCTGTACTGGCAGATGCAAAATCGGACA
>OGWU01001858.1_pt1 | contig 11446 bp, 10 predicted proteins | sample 1576071 | NCBI WGS metagenome assembly OGWU01 (sample SAMEA3541582, study PRJEB24748) | human gut metagenome | biome: human gut; feature: human-associated habitat; material: faeces | place: China | collected 2012
ACGATGCGCTCATGTCGCAGAGCGTAGCGGTACATAAGCGAGGATAGTACCCTCGCAATGCGTCCCTTGGGACGCTATGGTACCGACGTCTGCTTACGGCCTGCTTATTCTTACACTCAGTCAAGCTGCTGGTTTATTGAAAATTCCATAAAAATATATTACATTGCTGCATCGATAACATCAGACATGTTGTACATGCCGGCGGGTTTGCCTGCCAGGAATTTGGCAGCCTGTACGGCACCTTTGCCGAATACAGCTTTGGAGTAGGCGGTATGGGAGAAGGTTACGACTTCGTCCGCTCCGGCGAAGATGACGTCATGGTCGCCGACGATGGTGCCGCCTCTGACGGCACTGATGCCGATCTCTTTCTTGGGTCTGCGTTCTCTGCGTGTACTGCGGTCGTAGACGTATTCGTATTCGTTATCGAATTCTTCGTTAATGGAGTCCGCCAGTGCCAGTGCGGTGCCGCTGGGAGCGTCTAGTTTCAGGTTATGATGTTTTTCTACGATCTCAATATCAAATCCCGCAGGTGCCAACACTCCGGCTGCTTCTTTTAACAGTTTTAACATCAGGTTGATACCCAGGGACATATTGGCGGATTTTAAGATAGCCACCTTTTTCGCTGCTTCGTCTACTTTCGCCAGCTGTGCCTCGGACAGGCCGGTGGTGCACAGCACGCAGGGGATTTTCTTCTCTACGCAGTAATTTAACAGCTTGTCTACTGCTACTGCCGCAGAGAAATCAATGATGCAATCTGCAGCCACATCGCATTTTGCAATATCCGTGAATACAGGGTAAGGATTGTGTCCATCGTCTCTGGCATCGATTCCCGCCACCAGTTCCATATCGGGATCTGCCGCGATCAGTCCGCTGATCACCTGTCCCATTTTTCCGTTACATCCATGCATGATTACTTTTACCATTTTGTTCTCTCCTATCTTAATATTCTTATATACTTAAAAACATCCCGCCTATGATAAAAATTTCACAGGCGGGATTCTTCCACTCTTGCTTTTTAATTTCCAGCCTACAGGATACCATAATCCTTCAGGGCTTTTTCAAGCCTCTTGGCATTTGCCTCATCCATTTCGCACAGAGGCATACGGAACGCTCCGGCTCCCATTCCCATCATATTCAGTGCTGTCTTCACCGGGATCGGGTTCACTTCGCAGAACAGTGCATTGCACAGATCCATAGCATCCAGCTGCATCTGACGGCTGCCTGCCACATCTCCGTCGAAGAACTTCTGACAGATCTCGTGAGTCTGTGTAGGTGCTACATTGGAAAGCACGGAGATAACTCCGATACCGCCCAGAGACAGGATAGGTACGATCTGGTCATCATTGCCGGAATAGATATCCACGACACCCTGACCGATAGCTGCCAGATGTGCGATCTGGCTGATATTGCCGCTGGCTTCCTTGACACCTACGATGTTCTCTACATCCTTACACAGCTTCACCACAGTCTCCGGCAGGATATTGCAGCCGGTGCGGCTGGGCACATTGTACAGAATAGCAGGAACCTTCACGGAATCCGCAACGGTCTTGAAGTGACGATACAATCCCTTCTGGGTTGCTTTATTGTAATAGGGGCTTACCAGCAGGATGCCGTCCACACCGTATTTTTCCGCTTCCTGGGACAGATATACTGCGGTATCGGTACAATTAGAACCGGTACCGGCCACTACGGGGATTCTCTTCGCTACTTTGTCTACACAGTATTTGATGGTATCCAGATGTTCCTCATGGGTCAACGTTGAGGATTCTCCTGTAGTACCACATACGATAATGGCATCTGTGCCGTTTGCGATCTGGAATTCGATCAGTTCACCGAATTTCTCATAGTTGACAGATCCGTCTTCGTTCATGGGTGTGACGATTGCCACGCCTGCTCCTTTAAAAATAGCCATATGTTTCCTCCATTTGCAAAACGCCAGCGCACAATGGCGCCGGCGCTGATTATCCAAGCTTATTTGATAGCGCCCCATCTGCTTACGAGATGACAGTCATACGCTTCTTAAACGTATGCCCAAGATAACAATATACAGGATACCTTATCTTTCGGCGTGTTCCCCTTTCTTCTTCCCTCAACGGTACCTGTTACCTCCGAAAAAATACTCTTGAAAAACGCAACCTCTATCTTCTTAAATATAATTTTATGATAGCATTAACCCATGTGACTGTCAATCCCAGACCTTGAATTTTACGGTCTCGATCTTGGATACTTCATCTGCCAGAACGCATATTTCATCGTTCAAAGTAATTCCTGTCAGGATCACATCCGTATCTCCTCTGCATTCCAACAGTGTCTTCAGAGTATCCACTGTAATGATATCCTTTTCCACCAGTCCCAGCACTTCATCTAAGATCAGCAGATTGCATTCTCCGGTGGTCAGCACCTTTTTAGCAAAGCCGATTCCGTTACGGATGTTCTGGATTTCCTCCTGCTTCTTCTCCTCAGGCAATTCTGCAAAATTGCTGTCCGATTTTTCGAAACGGAACAATTTGATCTCCGGTTCCATCCTGCGCAGGAAATCCGAATCCTCCAGTCCCTTTCCCTTCAGGAACTGAATGATAACGACTCTCTTCCCCTCTACTGCTGCCTGTACTGCTCTTCCGATCGCTGCCGGTGATTTGCCTCTGCCATCGCCGGTATAAATATAGATGCATCCTTCTGCCATTACACACCTCATGGTCTATCTGCGTTTGCGGCAGATAGCTGTCCGCAGTTGTTAGTTACTTATGCATTTCTTTATACCATATATTGTAATTTTTTGCAATCTTTTGTCGTCAGACTATGGATTCCCGGGCTTCCTCCAACAGCTCCAGTTTGCTGACGGACACTTCGAATGCGACACGTTTCTCCACATTTTCTTCATCCAGTTTCTTCATATATTCACGGCTTTGGATCCGTCCCCAGATAGCACAGCGCTCGCCCACTTTGAAATGTTCTGCATAGCGTGCATTGCGTCCCCAGCAGATGCAGGGAATGTAATCAGATTTGCCGTAAGGGCGGTTCACGGCAAGCAGCAGGTCTGCGATCTCCCTTCCTAACGGTGTCTTGCGGTATACCGGCTCCTTACATATATATCCATCGAGATAGATCTGGTTCGTCTTGGAACTTTCTTCCATCTCCTCAATAAATTTCACCTCTCTGGCAAACACAGACAATACCAGTCTGTTCTTACGCTCCTCATGACGGTTATAGGACCGGAACTGCCCATTAACACACAAAAGCATTCCAATATAGCTCGCTGTCACATCTAAAAGTCTCTCCGAGACCATCACCGGTATGATGTCAAAGCTGTCACTCAGTCTCGTACACCTTAAGTCCACCATGTAGAATCCTTCCCCGTAGATCTCATGGCTGTAGGAAAAATCGCTTACCACTTCCCCCATCACCGTTACCTGATTGTTTTCAATAACCTTATCTGTCATTTTTGTTCTCCCTTCTACATCTTCTGACTCTTCTACAACAATCCTTATGTATTGCACTACTATTTATACTCTATTTTTTATCGTTTGAGTACTAAAACCCATCGCATAAAAATGCAAATACCGCCCAAAAGTTGTTAGAAACCACCAAAAACGTTGATTTTACACGGTTTTTTCTTGCGTCCGGAAATGATAAGTGCTATACTGAAACAGTTTGAAAAAAGGTTAAATCAGCTGCACGCATTTTTAGAAAGGCAAGGATTTTTATGAGACAAAAAAGAGAAGATGTCAGAAACGTTGCAATCATTGCTCACGTAGACCACGGTAAAACCACCTTGGTGGATGAGCTGTTAAAACAAAGCGGTGTATTCCGTGAAAATCAGGAAGTTGCTGAGCGTGTCATGGACTCCAACGATATCGAGCGCGAGCGTGGTATCACCATTCTGTCCAAGAACACTGCTGTTATGTATAAGGGTACCAAGATCAACATCATCGACACCCCGGGTCACGCAGACTTCGGCGGCGAAGTAGAACGTGTCCTGAAGATGGTAAACGGTGTTATCCTGGTAGTAGATGCTTTCGAAGGTGCTATGCCCCAGACCAAATTCGTACTCCGTAAGGCTCTGGAATTAAAGCTTCCCGTTATCGTATGTATCAACAAGATCGATCGACCCGAAGCAAGACCCGATGAAGTCGTAGACGAAGTACTGGAGCTGTTCTTAGAACTTGATGCGGACGATTCCCAGTTAGACTGTCCTTTTGTGTACGCTTCCGCCAAGGCAGGTATTGCTTCCCTGGATGCCGACGAGATGGGTACTGATATGGAGCCTCTGTTCGAGACCATCATCAACTACATTCCCGCTCCCGAAGGTGACCCCGAGGCAGCTACCCAGGTACTGATCAGTACCATCGATTATAATGAATATGTAGGACGTATCGGTGTCGGTAAGGTAGACAACGGTACCATCCGTGTGAATCAGGATGTGGTCATCTGTAACCACCACAACCCCGACAAGATCATCAAGACCAAGGTCAGCAAGCTGTACGAGTTTGATGGTCTGAATAAAGTAGAGGTAAAGGAAGCAGGCATCGGTTCCATCGTTGCCATCTCCGGTATCAGCGAGCTTCACATCGGTGACACCATCTGCTCTCCGGAAAATGTGGTACCCATTCCTTTCCAGAAGATCAGTGAGCCCACCATCGCCATGCAGTTCATGGTAAATGATTCTCCTCTGGCAGGCCAGGAGGGTAAATTCGTTACCAGCCGTCACCTGCGTGACAGACTGTTCCGCGAGTTAAATACCGATGTATCCTTACGTGTGGAAGAGACCGATTCTCCCGACCGTTTCAAAGTATCCGGCCGTGGTGAGCTGCATCTGTCCGTGTTGATCGAGAATATGCGTCGTGAAGGTTTCGAATTCGCCGTAAGTAAGGCAGAGGTTCTGTATCATACCGATGAAAACGGTAAAAAGTTAGAGCCCATGGAGCTGGCTTATATCGATGTCCCCAACGAGTTTGCCGGTGCTGTCATCGAGAAGCTGGGACAGCGGAAAGGTGAGCTTCGTAACATGGGTTCCATCTCCGGCGGCACTTACACCCGTCTGGAGTTCTCCATCCCCGCAAGAGGACTGATCGGTTACCGTGGCGAGTTCATGACCGACACCAAGGGTAACGGTATCCTGAACACCGTATTCGATGACTACGGTCCCTACAAGGGAGATATCCAGTATCGTAAGATGGGTTCCCTGATCGCTTTCGAATCCGGTGAATCTATCACCTACGGTCTGTACAATGCACAGGAACGCGGTACTCTCTTCATCGGACCCGGCGAGAAAGTATACTCCGGTATGGTCATCGGTCAGACCGGCCGCAGTGAGGACATCGAGATCAATGTCTGCAAGAAAAAGCAGCTGACCAACACCCGTTCCTCCAGCGCCGACGAAGCTCTGCGTCTGACACCGCCCAGGATTCTGTCTCTGGAGCAGGCTCTGGACTTCATCGATACCGACGAACTGTTGGAGGTAACTCCCACAAACCTTCGTATCCGTAAGAAGATCCTGGATCCGACCCTGAGAAAACGTGCCATGATCAATAAAAAAGCTTAACTTAATAAGACTAGAATTTAAAAATACCTCCCTGTATTCCGGAAACGGTAACAGGGAGGTATTTTTGTAAGCTTAAAAGCTGTTTCTATTTTTGGCTGTTGATATAGTTGATCAATCCCTCTGCGGCAATGATCTTCTGCATGAACTCGGGGAATGCCTGTCCCTGGAAGCTCTCGCCGGTGGTGAGATCTTTGATCACTCCGGTATTGAAGTCTATCTCGACTTCATCGCCATTGTTGATCTTGCGGGATGCCTCTGGACACTCAATGATGGGCAACCCGATATTGATGGCATTGCGGTAGAAGATTCTGGCAAAGGTCTCTGCGATGACGCAGCTGACACCTGCCGCCTTGATGGCGATGGGGGCATGCTCTCTGGAGGAGCCGCAGCCGAAGTTTTTCTCCGCTACGATAATGTCACCTTTTTTCACATTTTTGATAAAGTCCTTGTCAATATCCTCCATGCAGTGAGTCGCCAGTTCTGCTGGGTCGGAAGAATTCAGGTATCTTGCGGGAATGATAACATCTGTATCCACGTTATCCCCGAATTTGAAAACTATTCCTTTTGCGTTGTTCATTTTCTATTACCTCTTTTATTTTATTTCAGTTCACAAGGGCAGGAAATCTTGCCGGTGATAGCGCTGGCTGCTGCCACTGCAGGGCTCGCCAGATAGATCTCACTCTTTACATGTCCCATACGTCCCACGAAATTACGGTTGGTCGTGGAGACACATTTCTCTCCCTCCGCCAGGATACCCATATATCCGCCAAGACAGGGTCCGCAGGTAGGTGTACTTACCACTGCTCCCGCTTCGATGAAGGTCTTAAGAAGTCCCTCTTCCATTGCCTGCATGTAGATGGACTGGGTGGCGGGGATCACGATACAGCGCATTCCCTTTGCCACATGTCTGCCTGCAAGTACCTTCGCTGCGGTGCGCAGATCGTCGATACGTCCGTTGGTACAGGATCCGATCACTACCTGATCAATGGCGATAGGCTCCATCTCGTGAATCTCATCGATGGTATGTGTATTCTCCGGCAGATGCGGGAATGCCACGGTAGGCCGTAAAGTGCTCAGATCAATGGTATATTCTGCATCGTACTGTGCATCCGGATCTGCTTCAAATACCTTATAGGGGCGTTTTGAATGCTCTTTCATGTAAGCAATAGCCTTCTCATCCACAGGGAAAATACCGTTCTTACCGCCGGCTTCGATAGCCATGTTGGCAATGGTGAAGCGGTCATCCATGGACAGATTAGCAATACCGTCTCCCACAAATTCCATAGACTTATACAGTGCACCGTCCACACCGATCATGCCGATGATATGTAAGATCACATCCTTACCGCTGACCCATTCTGCGGGTTTGCCGGTCAGATTGAATTTGATCGCCGCAGGTACTTTGAACCATGCCTTGCCGGTAGCCATACCGGCTGCCATATCCGTGCTTCCCACACCGGTGGAAAATGCACCTAGCGCACCGTAAGTACAGGTATGGGAATCCGCACCGATGATCACATCTCCGGCTACGGTAAGTCCTTTCTCGGGAAGCAGTGCATGTTCGATACCCATCTCTCCTACTTCGAAATAATTGGTGATCTCATTGCGTCTTGCAAACTCACGGACACATTTGCAGTGCTCCGCAGATTTAATATCCTTATTGGGAACAAAATGATCCGGTACCAGTGCGATCTTATCCTTATCAAACACTCCCTGTACCTTCATTTTATCCATTTCCTTGATTGCCACCGGACTGGTGATATCGTTGCCCAGCACCAGATCCAGCTGTGCCTCGATCAGCTGTCCTGCCTGTACCTGCGCAAGGCCCGCTGCCTGTGCAAGTATCTTCTGTGTCATTGTCATTCCCATTGTTTACTGCTCCTTTTTCTCTTCATACAGCTTTTCTATTTCAGAACCCGGGAACAAAATCTGCCTCTTTCAGGCTATTCTCCGGATTTTGGAATAGATACATTGTAGCACACTCATTTGTAATTGAAAACATCCACAATTAACGTATTTCTACGGAAATGTGGATGTTTTTGTTCTAATTTATTGATCCATTTTAATATTGTAATGAAATATTTTTTATGATTGTAGTGGTTGTTTTTCTTTGTCTCCGGTCGTCACTTTATCCCCGGAATTGTCGTAGTTCCCGCTCTCTGGCTTTACCTTCCAGATCAGCACCACCTTGAATAAATCTCCGTCCAGTTCGATCCGGAACTTTCCGCCCTGAATTTCTGTAAAGCTTTTTGCAATTGCCAGTCCCAGTCCGCTTCCTTCCGTGTTACGGGAAGCATCCCCTCTGACGAATCGCTCGGTCAGTTCCTCTCCCGATGCGGATAATTCCTGCGCTGCGATATTTTTTAAGATAATGGTCACCTCATCCTTTGCCGTAAAACCGTTGACATAGACTCTGGTCCCGGGCAAAGCATATTTTGCAATATTGCCAAACAGATTTTCAAAAATACGGAAGGTCTTCTGACTGTCCAACGGCACGATGACCTTCTCTTCCGGCAGGTTCATCCGCACATCCAGTCCGGCATCCGCGAGCTTATCTTCCATCTCGAATTCGACCTGTTTCACCATGCTTACGATATCCACATCGCGGATATCAAGCGTGATATTCTGGGAATTTGCCTTGCTGACTTCGAACAGGTCCTCGATCAATGCCTTCAGGCGCAACGATTTACGATCCAACGTCTCTAAGTACTCCTTCCGCTGTTCTTCCGTCACTCCCGGCTCCTGTAGCAGCTTTACATAAGTAATGATAGCTGTCAGTGGCGTCTTCAGATCGTGGGATACATTCGTGATCAGTTCCGACTTCATCCGCTGGCTCTTCACTTCCTCCGCCACCGCATTACGGAAGCCTTCCTCGATCCGGTAGATCTGCGGTTTAAAGGGTTCAAACACGCCCAGATCTTCCTCTATGGTCACGTTCAGATTACCCTGCGCGATCTCATTGGTGGCTTTTAACAGCAATCCGTACTTTTTCTGCAATTTGCTGACATAACGCCGCAGTACAAAATACAGTACCACAGAGTAAATGACTGCGATCGTCACTCCTCCCAGAGGAAGGCTGCATACGATCACCAGAATCAGGGCATTCTCATATTGTCCGTTAAATGATTCTGCTTTCTTGCGCAGGATCAGTTTTTTGGCATCCTTCGTCACATCAAAATGCTCTGCATCATGATAGACATCCACCACCTTATCCCTGCCAATGGAGAATCCCTTCTTCATTCCTCTCCACAGTTTTTTCCAGAAAGGCACTAACAGATAGCACAAGCTGTGCTGTTTCAAATACGCTCTGGCTCCCTGAACCCGCATTGCCCGCAGGGATACTCCCAAGCACCAGGCAATGAAAAACAAGGCTGCCACCGCCAGAACATTTAATGCATAGGTCAGTATTATGGTCAATAACTGTATCTGCGCACTGTTTCCGCGTAAAACCGTGCCCAGCGCATGACCGCTTCTCACCCAGGATACCAGTCCTACCACCTGTTCACTTCCAATGCCTGCTATGATAGTCAGGATCACTACAACAGCTTCGATTGGAAGTTTTAAAAGCACTACCTTCTCCCAAGCTCTCTCTTCTCCAAGTCCCGGCAATACAAGCGCCAGCAGGAAGATCAATAGTGCCAGGATCAGAAACATCTGCTGACATCCGGACAGATAATAGGATGCATACTCTCCCATGGAAAAGTAAACACTAACATTGTTCATATCCTGATCATAATAAATATACTGACCGTTCTGTCCCAGACTCTGTGCCGCCTGTCTGGAGATGCAGAAGGTGATCTCACAATTTTTCGGCATTTCCAGCCGGAACATGGTATTATGACCGGCAGAGATTTCGCTGCCCATATTGGCATCCACCATTCGCGTAAGACCGCAATTACGGATCACTTCCGCCGCTGTCTTGCGAAGGGTTGTCGTATCCGATCCGATCACCGTATTCCCTAAGGTGGCATCATTTCCATAGGCGTCAAATACAAAAGTCAGATAAAACCTCTGTTCCTCCGCCACGATATCCGTATCCGTCAGATTGCTTAGGATCTCTCCGGTCTTAGTATCCCGGATCCTATAATCATACAAATTATTCAGCTGACCAAAGGAGTTTTCCAGGGTATTAAAATGTTCTTCCAGGTATTCCCTGGTCTGTACCGCCAAGATTCCCCGGGCCATATAGTTTTCGGGGTCCTCCCCTTCCGGTATCGTGAGCTCCTCCGTATCTCCATATGCCACTTCTGCCCGTTTCCGGTCATCATTGAGCCATTCGTTTCCCTCCGTGGGCTGCATATATAATTCCCCATAGCTTAAGGAAGTCTGGTGTTCTTTGTTGTACAGATCGCGGTAGAGCAGATAGCAGTTCTGATACAGATAAGTAATCGTATTCGACGTCTCCAGCGGATCCTCAATGTATTGTTCATTTCTCCTGCTCTCCGCCCTGCGTTCGAAGATTCCGTAGCAGGCAGTAAAAATGCCGGAAGCTGCCAGACTGACGATCAGTCCGATGATCAGCCATTTGACTGCAGGCTTTCTGTTTCCTCGGTTTCCTCGATTTTCCCTGTTTTCTGTTGTCTCCGCTTTCACAGCCTCTGTTACCTGTTCCATTCTTACACCTCTCCGGCCATTTCCTCTGCCTGCCGAAACGCTTTGTTTCCCACATCCGTATTTATTGTTTATCGATCTTATATCCTACACCCCATACCACTTTCAGATACTTGGGATTTCGCGGATCGATCTCGATTTTTTCGCGGATGTTCCGCACATGTACCATAATGGTATCGGTGTTGACCGCTTTCTCGTTCCAGATACGCTCATAAATCTCATCCGCGGAAAATACTCTGCCCGGATTCTTGATCAAAAGCTGTACGATCTTAAATTCCATGGGTGTCAGCTTCACCGCTTCTCCGTCCACTGTCACTTCCACGGTTTCTTCGTTAAGTTCCAAACCGCCGATGGTAAACACATGGGATTTCTCCTGTTCTTCCCCACTGACTGCCGTCAGATATTTAGAATATCTGCGCAGATGGGAATTCACCCTCGCCAACAGCTCCAACGGCGTAAAGGGTTTGGTCACATAGTCATCCGCCCCCATATTTAATCCCATGATCTTATCCACTTCCTCGGACTTGGCGGACAGCATGATCACCGGGAACTCGTGATTCTGCTCCCGCAGCTTCATTAACATCGTCACACCGTCCATCACCGGCATCATAATATCCAAGATAGCCAGATGGATCTCTTCCTGTGCTACGATCTCCAGTCCTTCCTTACCGTTGGCAGCTTTCCACACCTGATACCCCTGATTTTTCAGGTAAATCTCCACGCCATCCCGGATTTCCTTATCATCCCCCACGATGAGAATATGATATTTATGATTCTCCATGACTCCCTCTCATTCTGCCACATGCGGCAAGGGGATCCTCTCCCCTGTCTGTTTCTGATTCTAATTTATAATTTCTAATTTCACCTACAGAAAAAACAAAAGATTTTCTAAAGAAATGACGAAATACTTACCTTTTATAAATATAAGAGAAATGCATTGCTATCCCTTATATTCTATTGATGTGCATGATGCAAAAGAAAAGATTCTATATTTTATGCCTTTCTCCTTTCGCCCCTTGCATATCACACATCCCTTTTTGAAAGAATTTTTCAAAAGCTGCTGCATGAGCAATGAAAAAAAACTGCTGCGAATATGCATCCGTAGCAGTTTCATCATACGATACTAGTTCTTAGTACATTGGTCCGGCAGGCATTGGAGGTACCGGTGCCTCTTTTTCTTTAATAGCCGCAACACCAGCCTCTGTCGTCAGGAACAGAGCGGAAATACTTGCAGAATTAAGAAGTGCGCTTCTTGTTACCTTTGTAGGGTCAATGATACCTTCCTTGAACATA
>OGWU01001859.1_pt1 | contig 11443 bp, 5 predicted proteins | sample 1576071 | NCBI WGS metagenome assembly OGWU01 (sample SAMEA3541582, study PRJEB24748) | human gut metagenome | biome: human gut; feature: human-associated habitat; material: faeces | place: China | collected 2012
TACAGCCCGCGGCGCAGGCGCTGAGCGAGATTCTGGAGATCGACTACGAGGAAACGCTGGAGAAGCTCAGCCAGCGCACTTCCAACGACTGCCTGCTGCGGCGCCGCGTGGACCGGGAGATGGCGGATGCCGTGCGTGCCTGGTGTGTGGAACACGACGCCCAGGGCATCCAGAGCCGGCAGGATACCAAGCGGGTGTACCCCCAGGGGGATTTCATGGGAGGCATCCTCGGCTTTACCGATGTGGATAACGCGGGCCTTTGGGGGCTGGAACTGGAATACAATGAGGAACTGACCGGCCAGAACGGGCAGATCCTCACGGCCAAAAACGCCTGGGGGTACGATATGCCCACCCACTATCAGACCCTGGTGGACGCGGTGCCCGGCAATACCCTCACGCTGACCATCGATGCCAACATCCAGCATTGGCTGGAAAGTGCCATGGATGCTGCCGTGCGGGAACACAATGTGGCCCAGCGCGGCGTGGGCATCGTCATGGATGTACAGACCGGGGCGATTCTAGCTATGACGAGCCAGCCGGACTATGACCCCAACACCCCGCGCGAGATCATCAATGAGGAAATCCGTGCCCAGGTCAATGCCCTGACCGGGGAAGAACGCAGCGCGGCCCTGCAGGAAGCCCAGCAGACCCAGTGGCGCAACAAGGCTATCAGCGATCTGTATGAGCCGGGCAGCGTTTTCAAACTGATCACCGCTGCAGCGGCGCTGGATACCGGAGTCTGTACACCCACGGATACCTTTGTCTGCGCCGGTAAGATCAATGTGGCGGGCACCTGGTTCCGCTGCGCCAATGGTCATATCCACGGCGCCGAAACCTTTGCCCAGGGGCTGGCGGTCAGCTGCAACCCCTGCTTTATCCAGATCGGGGCGCGGCTGGGCAAGGAAAATTTCTGCAACTATTTTGAAGCCTTCGGCCTGCGGGAGGCCACTGGCATCGACCTGCCCGGTGAGATCAAGCGCAGCGAATACTATACCGCTGACCGGATGGGCCCTGTGGAGCTGGCCTCCTGTTCCTTCGGGCAAAGCAGCAAGGTCAGTTATCTGCAGATGCTCACGGCGGTGTGCGCGGTGGTCAACGGCGGCAACCTGATGCAGCCCTATGTGGTGCAGCGGATTACGGCACCGGATGGAACCGTGGTCCGGGAGATCGAACCCACGGTGAAACGCCGGGTCATCAGCGAGGAAACCAGCGCCACCATGTGCCAGCTGATGGAAGGGGTGGTCACCGAGGGAACAGGCAAGCACGCAGCAGTCAACGGTTACTTTGTGGGCGGCAAGAGCGGTACCAGCCAGAAACTGGACAGCGAAAACGAAGGCGCACGCATCAGCAGCTTTGTGGCGGTGGCCCCCATCGACGACCCGCAGCTGGCGGTACTGGTCTGCCTGGATGAACCCCACAGCTGGACCACCAGCGGCGGCACGCTGTCGGGGCCGGTCTGTGCCGAAGTGCTGGCCAAGGCGCTGCCCTACCTTGGCATTGAACCGGAAGTGGAAACACCGGCACCGACCGAAACACCCTGAATCATGCAACTTTCCCCGATGCCATGCATCGGGAAAATGCTTTTAAACGGAGGAGGAACGGCAAAAGTGAAAATTCTGCGGATTTTGTCAATGTTCAAAAAATGTATGGGAATTTCAGTGGATAATCTGGTATAATGTCACTAAACACAGGCAATCGAAAACAGGAGAAAAGTAAGATGGCCAACACAAACACCGGGCACCAGCCCTTTGTCGTGTTCGATAACGTATGTAAATATTATCAGATGGGAGATACCCGCATTGCGGCCTCCGATCATGTATGCTTTACCATTGAAAAAGGGGAATTCTGCGTGATTCTGGGCCCCTCGGGGGCGGGCAAAACCACGGTGCTCAATATGCTGGGCGGCATGGATACCTGTGACGAGGGCACCATCCTGCTGGACGGCGAGAAAGTCAGCAGCTTTAACCAGAAGCGCCTGACCACCTATCGCCGCTATGACGTTGGTTTTGTGTTCCAGTTCTATAACCTGGTGCAGAATCTGACCGCGCGGGAAAATGTAGAACTGGCGGCGGAAATCTGCCGGGACCCTCTGGACGCCGATACCGTTCTGGAGGAGGTCGGCCTTTCCGACCGGCGGAACAACTTCCCGGCGCAGCTTTCGGGTGGCGAACAACAGCGCGTGTCCATTGCGCGCGCGTTGGCCAAAAATCCCAAAATTCTGTTGTGTGATGAACCCACCGGTGCTTTGGACTATAAAACCGGCAAGCAGGTGCTGGCTCTGCTGCAGGATACATGCCGGAAAAAGGGCCGCACGGTGATTGTCATCACCCATAACAGCGCACTGGCAGCGATGGCGGACCGGGTGATCCGCATCAACAGCGGCCGTGTGATCGAAGAAACACTCAACCCGAACCCCACCCCTGTGGAAAGGATCGAATGGTAAATGACGCGCACCTACCGAAAAAACGTTCTGCGAACTTTTAAAAGTGCACGCAGCCGCTTTGCGGCTATTTTTTCCATCGTGGCGCTGGGTGTCGGTTTTCTGGCAGGTCTGAATGCAACCCCCATCGATATGAAAGAATCGATGGAGCAGTACATGGACGATGGCAATTTCTATGACCTGCGCATTGTCTCCACACTGGGCCTGACCGATGACGATGTCGCGGCGCTGGAGCAGGTGGAAGGCGTCAAGGCGGTTCAGCCTGCATATTCGGCGGACCTTTTTGTGGAAGTCGGGGAGGATGTGATCGTTTCCCGTGCCCAGAGTCTGCCGCCTGAAGGGGACGATGCCATCAACCGCCTGGTGCTGACAGAGGGACGCATGCCGCAGACCTCCGGCGAGTGCGTGGTGGAAGCCGGCGATACGCTGTCTGGCGGGGCTTACCCCGTCGGCACCAAGCTGACGGTCAGTTCGGAGAACGAGGACCTGGATACCAAACTGGACTGCACCGAGTATACGGTGGTAGGCGTAGTCCGCAATGCCAACTATTGCAGCTTTGAGCGGGAACCCGCCAGCGTGGGCAACGGCTCCGTGGAGCTGGTGATGTATCTGCGGCCGGAAGATTTCGCCTACGAAAGCTACACCGAAATCTATGTGACGGCGGAGGGCGCCCTGGAACAGGACAGCATGGGCGATGATTACGACGCCACGGTGGAGCGGGTCAAAGACGAAGTGGAGGCCATCCAGGACCAGCGCTGCCAGGCGCGCTATGATGAAATTCTTGCAGATGCGCAGGCGGAGATTGATGATGCCTGGACAGAATACTATGATGCCGAGGCGGAGGCTCAGCAGGAGCTGGCCGATGCGGCACAGGAACTGGCTGATGGCCGGCAGGAATTGGCCGACGGTGAGCAGGAATACTACGACGGCGAAAAAGAATACGCCGACGGCGTACAGGAACTGGCCGACAACGAGGCCAAAGTCAATGACGGTGCGGTCCAATTGGAGGAAGGCCGTCAGGAATTGATGGACAACCAGGCCCAGCTGGAAGAAGGAGAGGCCGAACTGGCTGCCAATGAGCCGAAACTGGCCGAGGCCCTGCGGGAATTGCAGGACGGACAGGCAGAGTATGACGCGGGCCTGCAGAAATATAACGATGCGCTGGCACAGATAGAAGAAGGCGAGCAGCAGCTGGCGGAAGGCAAAGCCAAGCTGGATGCCGCGGAGCAGGCTTATACGGCGGGTCTGGAAGAGATGGCCCGGCAGCTGAATGAACAGATTGAAGGAATACTGCCCGGCTTCTCGTTTGAAGTGTCCGCCGACCAGATCGAAGATTTTGTCCTTTGGTTTACCGAGAAGGGATACGATGCCCCCGGCAGCTATGATGAACTGCTGGACCGGTTTGAAGAATACCTGCAGGAGAAGTACGGCCTGCCGGGTATCCAGCTGCCTTTGTCTGCCGCGCGGAGGATTCAGGCGGAGGCTCAGAAAATGCTGGAGAGCCTGGGGGAAACTACCCCCGAAGAACCTGCCACAACGGAGTCGGCCTTGGCCGCAGTGCAGCCGCAGGCAGAGGAACTCCCCGCACAGGAAACCCTCCCGGCGGAAGAAACTGCCCCGGGTACCGAGCAGCCGCCGGTGGAGGAGGATACCCTGCCCGAAGAAGTGGCAACGCCGGAAACTGCACAGCTGCCGCAGGCAGGGGCGAACGGCACCACGGCGGCAGAGCCGATGGCCATGACGCTGATGGCAGAAACACAGAAGCCGATGTTCGTCTATCTTTCGGCCGAAAGCGATTCGCCGCAGGCAGCCGAATCTCAGACTTCGGAAACACAGCTTGCAGAATTGAAGGCCCAGCTGACGGCCATTTTGGAAAACGACCGTTCTGACATGCAGGCAACCCTGCAGACGGCACAGGCCTGGGTGGATGCCCAGCCGCAGCCGCTGGAAGGGGCCGTGGCGGAATTTGCCGCAAAACTGCCGCAGTGGCAGGCCATGGTGGCTGCGGAACAGCAGCAGGAAGAATTGCAGCTGCTGGTCTACGGTGTGGCCGAGATGGTGGACGGGCGTCGTGAGCTGGATGCCGGATGGGCGGAATATGATGCCAACGCCCAGAAACTGGCGGATGGCCGCAAACAGCTGGAGGACAGTGCCGTTCAGCTGAGCGACGCCAAGAAACAGCTGGATGACGGATGGGCGCAGTACCGAGAAGGCCTTGCCGAGTATGAGGCGGGCAAAAAGAAGCTGGAGGACGGCCGCGCGCAGCTCAATGAGGGCTGGGCAACCCTGACCGACAAGCAGTTGGAACTGGATGATGCCCGCCGCCAGATCAACGATGCCAAAGCCGAACTGGCCGACGCCCGCGCCGAACTGGATGATGCCAGAGCGACCATCGCCGAAAATGCGCAGAAGCTGCGGGACGGTGAGATCGAATACGAGGACGCCAAGACTGACGCAGAGAAAGAACTGGCCGACGCCCGTGCAGAGATCGAGGACGGCGAGAAAGAGCTGGCCGACATCGAAATGCCGGAATGGTATGTATGGGACCGCAACAACAACGTCAGCTACGCATCCTTTACCGGCAATGTGGAAAAACTTTCCGCCATTACCACCATTTTCCCCATCTTCTTCTTCCTGGTGGCTGCGCTGGTGGTGTCCACCACCATGACCCGCATGGTTGAGGAAGAGCGCCTGCAGATCGGCACGCTGAAAGCCCTGGGCTATACCCGCGGCGAGATCATGCAGAAATACCTCTGGTATGCGCTGGTGGCCGCCGTTTCGGGCACGGTGGTCGGCCTGACCATTGGTTTCAAGGCGTTCCCCAGCATCATCTGGTCGGCCTATGCCATGATGTATTACATGCCCGCCATCTACACGCCGTGGCGCCTTACGCAGGCCCTCTTTGCGGGCGGTACGCTGACAGCACTGACCATTGGCGTTACGGCCATTGCCTGCCGCAACTCGCTGACTGAAGTACCGGCCACGCTGATGCTGCCCCGCGCCCCCAAGGCCGGCAAGCGCATTTTGCTGGAACGCATCACACCGCTGTGGCGCCGGTTCCCCTTCACGTGGAAGGTCACCTGCCGCAATCTCCTGCGCTACCAGAAACGCTTCTGGATGACGGTTATCGGCGTGGCGGGCTGTACTTCGCTGTTGGTGGCCGGGTTCGGCATCTCGGACTCCCTCAATGCCATCATTACCAAACAGTTCGACGATGTTTCCCACTATGACCTGATGACCATCGTCACCGACCCGGTGGCTACCGAAAGCGGCCCCGTCTATGACTATCTGTTCCAGGGGGACCAGTTCTCGGAATCCATGACCGTCTCGATGGAGACCACCCGCCAGGAAAGCCCTGACGGAGAGATCGACGTCTATCTGATGATTCCGCAGGATGTCAGCCGCTTTGCGGATTTCCTGGACCTGCATGAACGGATCAGCCGTACCCCCACCCCGCTGGGGGAGGAAGGAGTGGTCCTTACCGAAAAACTGGCCAAAACGCTGGGCGTTGCGGCAGGGGATACCATCACGCTGGAAAACAGTGACGGCGATACCGGCACCTTTACCGTGACCGGCGTTTGTGAACATTACATCAGCAATTATGTGTACATGAGTGCGGCAACCTATGCCGCCGGGTTTGGCCGGGATGCGGAATACAACGCCGTCCTGAGCAAGATGGTGGACGACAGCGACGAAGCCCACGACACGGTCTCCTCGGAGCTGCTGGCCATGGACAACGTTGCCAGCCTGACCTTTACCCAGGACAGCATCGTGCAGGTGCTGAACATGCTCAACTCCATCGATTCCGTGGTTGTGCTCATCATCGTCTGTGCGGCATGCCTGGCGTTTGTGGTGCTGTATAATCTTTCCAACATCAATATTGCCGAGCGCGTCAAGGAGATCGCCACCATCAAGGTGCTGGGCTTCTATGACAGGGAGGTTTACGCCTACGTCAACCGCGAAAACGTGCTGCTTACGCTCATCGGCACCCTGTTCGGTGTGGTCGGCGGCATTGCATTGCATCGGTTCATTATCGTCACGGTGGAAGTGGATGCGGTCATGTTTGGCCGGGATATCCAGCTGCTGAGTTTTGTCTACGCCATTGCGCTGACCTTGCTGTTCAGTACCATCGTCAACCTGGTCATGGGCCGGCTGCTGAAAAAGATCTCGATGGTCGAAAGCATGAAAGCCCCTGAATAGTGCCCACTGCCATCTGCCAAAACAAAGGCACCGGGATACCTTTTATAATAAAGGGTGTCCCGGCGCCCTTTTTTGCGGTAAAAACGGGCTGCTTTTTTTACCTTCTTTTCTATTGACAATTTTTAAAGCCGTGCTATACTGATTAGGTGCGTCCAAGAACTGTTAGCTAACGAACAGTTCACAGACTAACAAAAAACAGGAGGGGCGGGTGAAAATCACGAAGACGCAACAGCCTGGCAGTACCATGCGGTATTGCCGGGAAGATCACTTCGGCGCTTTGGTGGTTCAGACCGCGCGGGTGATTCGCCGGGCACTGGATGCACGGATTTCAGCCGAGGTCACACCGGAACTGACCGGCGTGCGCGGCATGCTGCTGGGAGAGATCGTGCGGGCCAATCAGGAAAACCGCGATGTCTACCAGCGCGATGTGGAACGCTGGATGCAGATCCGGCGCTCCAGCGTGACGGCGGTGCTGCAGGCCATGGAGCAGGACGGATTCATCTCCCGCTGCTCGGTGGAAAAGGACGCCCGCCTCAAGCGGTTGAGCGCGACCCCCAAAGGGGTGGCTTACCACGAACGCATTCGCGTAAGCATTGCCAACTTTGAACGCGATCTGCAAAAGGGAATTGAACCCGCAGAGCAGCCCCTTGCGCGTATGGCCCTGGAACAGGTCCTGGCCAACGCGCAGGTGCTGGCAGGGGAGCAGCCGGCTCCCCAGGAAGGGGCAGCCGCCCATAACGGCTGATGACTTAGTTGCCCGCTTTTTCCCGGTGGGAAAGGGCAGTATGTAAAGGTAGAAAGGAGAAATCAATCTTGTTCAAGACACTTGGACGTGAGACCAAAGGCTTCCGCCTGGTCTCGATCCTCACGCCAATCTGTATGATCGGCGAAGTGATCATGGAAATGATCATCCCCAAGCTGATGGCGACCATTGTGGATGACGGCGTAACCGCCGGCAACATGGATGTCATCTATTCGGTCGGCGCCAAAATGCTGGTTGCTGCACTGATCGGCCTGCTGGTCGGTATTCTGGGTGCCATGTTCGGTTCCCATGCTGCCACAGGCTTTGCGCGCAACCTGCGCCGCGGCATGTTCCGCAATATCCAGACGTTCAGCTTTGCCAACATTGATAAGTACTCCACAGCCGGTCTGGTCACCCGTATGACCACCGACGTGACCAACATCCAGAACGCTTACCAGATGATGCTGCGTATGGCCATCCGTGCGCCTGCCAGCATGATCGTGGCATTGTTCATGTCCTTCACGATCAATGCCGAGCTGGCCAGCGTTTACCTGGTGGCGGTCGTGCTGCTGGGCTGTGCGCTGATTTACATCATGGTGCATGCCACCAACTACTTTACCGGCGCTTTCCGCAAGTACGATGACCTCAACGAGAGCGTGCAGGAGAACGTCTCCGCCATTCGCGTTGTCAAAGCCTATGTGCGTGAAAAGTTCGAGGGCGAAAAGTTCCGCAAAGCCAGCGAGAACGTGCGCCAGCTGTTGATGCGCGCTGAATTGATTCTGTCCTGGAACGCTCCGCTGATGACGCTTGCCGTTTACAGCTGCATTCTCATCATCTCCTGGCTGGGTGCCCGCCTGATCGTGCTTTCCGGCGCCACCACCTTCACCACCGGCGACCTGATGAGCATGCTGAGCTACTGCATGAACATCCTCATGAGCCTGATGATGCTCTCCATGGTTTTTGTCATGATCACCATGTCTGCAGCTTCTGCCAAGCGTGTTGCGGAAGTTCTGGAAGAAAAGTCCGATCTGGCCAACGGCGAAAACCCCGTTATGGAAGTCAAGGACGGCTCCGTCAAGTTCAACAACGTCAGCTTCGCCTACAAGAAGGACGGCGAGAAGGCGCTGGAAAACATCAACCTGGACATTAAGTCCGGCGAAACCATCGGTATCATCGGCGGTACCGGTTCGGCCAAGTCCAGCCTGGTGCAGCTGCTGCCCCGTCTGTATGACGTGACCGAGGGCAGCGTGGAAGTCGGCGGCGTGGATGTGCGCAAGTACGACCTGGAAACGCTGCGCAACAGCGTGGCCATGGTGCTGCAGAAGAACGAGCTGTTCAGCGGTACCATCGCCGAGAACCTGCGCTGGGGCAATCCCAACGCCACGGATGCCGAGATCGAGGATGCCTGCAAGCAGGCCTGTGCCGATGAGTTTATCGAGCGCTTCCCCGACCGGTACGAAACCCACATCGAGCAGGGCGGCAACAACGTTTCCGGCGGCCAGAAACAGCGTCTGTGCATTGCCCGTGCGCTGCTGAAGAAGCCCAAGATCCTGATCCTGGACGACTCCACTTCCGCGGTGGATACGGCTACCGATGCCAAGATCCGCCACAGCTTCGCCGAAAAGATCCCCGGCACCACCGTCTTCATCATTGCCCAGCGTATCTCCAGTGTGGAGAACGCCGACCATGTGCTGGTGCTGGATAACGGCCGTATCAGCGGTTATGATACCCCGGAGAACTTGCTCAAGAACAATGCTATCTACCAGGAGGTCTACAACAGCCAGACCAAAGGCTCCGGCGACTTCGACGAGAAAGGGGGCGAGGCGTAATGGTACAGCAGGCGAAAGTAGTCAATGTGGGCCCTGGCCGCGGCCGCGGCCCGCGCCCCAAGGTAGAAAACCCCGGCAAAATCCTCAAGCGGATTCTTGCCTACGTCATGCACCTGTATAAGTTCCAGGTCATCGGCGTTCTCTGCTGCATCTTCATCAGTGTTTTTGCCCAGGTGCAAGGTACCTTGTTCATGCAGACGCTGATCGATGGCTACATCACCCCCATGCTGCTGGAAAAGAGCAGTGATTTTACCGGTCTGATTTATGCCATTACCCGTGTGGCGATTTTCTACGCCATCGGTATCCTGGCCATCTTCCTGCAGAACCGCACCATGGCTCGCGTCACCCAGGGCACGCTGAAAAATCTGCGTGATGAGATGTTCACCCACATGCAGACGCTGCCCATCAAGTACTTCGACACCCACGCCCACGGCGATATCATGTCGATCTACACCAACGATACCGATACCCTGCGCCAGATGATCAGCCAGAGCTTGCCGCAGCTGGTCAACACCTGCATCACAGTGGTCAGCGTGCTGATCTCGATGATCGTGCTCAGCCCCGCCCTGACTGTGGTGGCGCTGCTCATGGTCGGTGTGATGCTGCTGTGCACCAAGTTCCTCACCGGTCGTTCCGGCAAGTTCTTCGTGGACCAGCAGCGTGAGCTGGGCCGCGTGAACGGCTACATCGAAGAGATGATGAACGGCCAGAAGGTCGTCAAGGTCTTCTGCCATGAGGAAGCCGCCATCGAGCGCTTCGACGAACTCAACGATGAGCTGTTCCACAGCGCCGACAAGGCCAACGCCTTCTCTCTGGTGGCCATGCCTGTCAACGGCCAGCTGGGCAACCTCAGCTATGTGCTCTGCGCCATTATCGGCGGCGCACTGGCCATCAACGGTTTTGGCGGCCTGACGCTGGGCAAGCTGGCCAGCTTCCTGGTCCTGACCCGCAACTTCAACCAGCCCATTACCCAGATTTCCATGCAGCTGAACTCGGTGGTTATGGCACTGGCCGGCGGCCAGCGTATCTTTGCGCTGCTGGATGAAAAGTCCGAAGTCAACGAGGGCGATATCACCCTGGTCCATGCCAAGTACCTGCCGGACAACACCGTCACCGAGGCCAGCGAGCCCACCGGTACCTGGGCCTGGAAAAAGACCGACGCCAACGGGCAGAGCACCTACTCCGAACTGAAAGGCGATATCGTCTTCAAGGATGTGGACTTCGGTTATGATCCGGGCAAGATCGTGCTGCATGATATCAATCTGTACGGCCGTCCGGGCCAGAAGATCGCCTTCGTCGGTTCCACCGGTGCAGGCAAAACCACCATCACCAACCTGATCAACCGCTTCTACGATATCCAGCGGGGCCAGATTCTGTACGATGGCCACGACATCAAGTCCATTGAAAAGAATGCACTGCGTTCTTCCCTGGGCATCGTGCTGCAGGATACCCATCTGTTCACCGGCACCGTTATGGACAACATCCGCTACGGCCGCCTGAACGCTACCGACGAAGAGTGCATCGCCGCAGCGCGCCTGGCCAACGCCGATGGCTTCATCAAGCACCTGCCCGATGGCTACAACACCATGCTGACCGGCGACGGCACCAACCTGAGCCAGGGCCAGCGCCAGCTGTTGGCCATTGCCCGTGCGGCGGTCGCCGATCCCCCGGTGCTGATTCTCGATGAGGCAACTTCCTCTATCGACACCCGTACCGAGAAGCTGGTGCAGGATGGCATGGACGGCCTGATGTATGGCCGCACCACCTTCGTTATTGCTCACCGCCTGTCTACGGTGCGTAACTCCGACTGCATCATGGTTCTGGAGCAGGGCCGCATCATCGAGCGCGGTACCCACGATGAACTGATCGCCCAGAAGGGCCGCTATTATCGGCTGTACACCGGTAACTTTGCAGAAAATTCGTAAAGGAACGGTAAAAAATCAGTCCGAATCAATCAAAATTGCCGGGATGGCTTTGTGCCATTCCGGCTTTTTTGTGCAAAATGCCGCAACAGCGCCAAAAAGTTGACGGAATGGAAAAAAGTGGCTATAATAGAGAACGTAGCCACGCAAATTTGCGGTGGAAACATATTGCGGCCTGAGGGATTGAATGTTTAGAAAACGGCCGCTTAACGTATTAGGAGGAATTCCAATATGGCACCCAAAAAGAAAGTTGCCCAGACCGTACTTACCGAGGGTAAGTTCTATACCATCAGCGCCGCCAACGGCAAGG
>OGWU01001861.1_pt1 | contig 11437 bp, 9 predicted proteins | sample 1576071 | NCBI WGS metagenome assembly OGWU01 (sample SAMEA3541582, study PRJEB24748) | human gut metagenome | biome: human gut; feature: human-associated habitat; material: faeces | place: China | collected 2012
GCCATAGGGATCGCGCACGACGACTGGCGCGTCCGGCGTGCCAGGCTTTTCCGCAAGACGCGCTTCAAGCGCCTCGGCCAGCACGCGCTGTTCTGCGATGATTCCCGGGCTGCGTTTCATGATTTGCCTCCTCGCGATACGATCAGTGCCATCACGGCGTTGTTGAGATCCTTCATCGTCGCCTGGATCGTTTCAACAGAGATCGGCGCTTTGCCGACGTGGGCGAGCAGATCCTCTGCTGCCTGTTTTTTGCTGGTGAAGGTCAGCCAGAGCAGCGGGTCGTAGTCCTTTTCCACGAAATCGCCTGCCAGCGCCAGCATCTGCTGCAGGCTCACAAGCTGAGTCATCATCTCGTGCTCTTCGGCGACGTCGCCGATCAGCTTCTGCACCTTCCAGCTGCGATTTTTTTCGGTGACCATGCATTTGTGGCCGATGCGCACCTTGTTTTGACGCAACTGCGCCAGGAACGGATCGACCTCGAGATCGTCGATATCCATCAGCAGAAATGGCTCGCCCTCCTGCTGGGCCAGAGGTTCGAATCCCCTTATCTCCATCGGCGCAAGCTCTTCCAGACATTGCGCCACCGTTTTTTCAAGGTCCCGCTCGCCGATCCGGCAAAGGCCTTCGCCCACACGATCGACGACAGAAATAAACGCGTTCTGATCCGACGCGGATAAGCACTCAAGATTGTAAATGTAAAGCATGTGATCGCCTCCTTGCGGTCATTTTACCATAAAGAAACGCGACGCCACAAGAAAATGACGTCGCGTTTTTGATCTGTGCATTAATTGTCGGCTGCGAAAAGTCCAATCAGGCGCAGGATGTACAGGAAGAGGTTGATCCAGTCGAGGAAGAGATTGAGCACCATCATTGGTACGTCGTCTTCCGTGAGATAGCCGCTCTTCATGACCTGGATGTCGTAGAGGACATAGCCGCTGAAAACGAAGATCCCACCGGCGCAGATCGCCGTCTGCAGGATCGTCGCCTGGACAAAGAGACCGACGATCGACGCAAGGATCAGGATCAGCAGCGCACCAAAAAGGATCGAGCCGATGTTCAGGAAATTGCGCTCTGTGCGTTTGGCGTAGGTCGCCAGCCCAAAGAAGAGCACAAAGGTAATGGCGACAGCGCCGAGCACCAGCTTTGCGCCGATGGCCTGGGTGTAAGCCATGACGATCGGATAAAGGCCGACGCCTTCCAGCGCTGCGAAAACATAGACAAATTTCATCGAAATGAAACTGCCTTCGCTCTCACGCTGACGCCAGCGCGCAAACATGGCGACCAACAGCATGACCACGCAGACGATCGGCATCATGATCGCTACGGCTGGCGGCACAAACATCGCGCCGACGATCATACCGATGGTCATGATCAGCAGGCTGATCGAGAATTTCGACATGACCTGGCCGACAATGTCGACGCCACGGCCAACATCAATGATAGAATTGTTCACTTTATTTTCCTCCTAGTTGGAAATCGAACGAAATAGATACTGTGTTCAGTATAACGTATAAATCCGAAATAGGGAAGTGAAAATTAGCATTCTCTAAAATTTCTTGACAACTGCCATTTGATCGTCGCGGATCATCTCCGGCGGAATGAGCTCCGTCGGGAAAAGCACCTCAGAGTGATTATCCCAGATCAGCTCGTGGCTGCACAATTTGCAGCTGTTGCGGTCGTAGGTATCCTTGTAGATTTTCGAAATGCGATAGAATTTGTCGCCTTCCCTGCGAAAATGATGGTCCTCTTCGCTGAGCGCATAGGTCCACGGAAATGCACGCTCGCTGCGTAGCTCGCCGTAAAGCTGGCCGTTTGCGACCCAGACGCAGAGCTGCACATTCTGATCGCTCGTATTTTTGAATCGATAATCGACGTAATTATAGAAAATCGACGTGCCGGCTGCCAGCGGCTTGCGATGATCCACGTCACAGGCAAGCGCGTCGGAGTGCTTGTGAAACTCCGTCACTGCCAACGGACTGTGGAGAACGAGAAGATTGATGGTGTTTGCCAGATTGCAGAGTCCGCCGCCAAGTCCTGGAATGATCGCGTTTTTCTCAATGACACGCCCGGCCTTGTAGCCCTTCTTTTCGGTGACATTGCCAACGAGTCGCCAGAAGGAAAACGTTTCACCGGGACGAATGACGAGTCCGTCGAGTTTTTCGCAGGCGAGACGAATGTTCACTGCTTTGTTTTCCTGTAGCACAGGATCGATGCCGGGACCGGTTTTGATGACCTTGGAATGGTGCTCGGAAACAATATTCGGCAAGCGCTCGCTGCGCAATTCTGTGGCGAATGCTTCATGGCTCGTCAAATCCTGCAGATGGCGGCGCAGGGTTTCTTTCTGCGTGGCGATTTTATAAAACAATGGATTGATGTCGCTGAAATGGCGGCGTGCTTTCGAAACGGTCTCCGTTTTCTTCTGGATGCCGCCCAATCGCTGCGTATAGCGACGGCGCAAGCGCCAGGTCAGAAGCACAGCCTGCTCCGCGCGACGACGCTTGCCGAGTTTTTTCAACCCCGGCAGACGAATGAAACGCACAAGGATGCTCGCCATGCCCACGCGATTTGCACCAAAAACGTCGGTGAAAACCTGGTCGCCGATAACAACGCACTGATTTTTGTCAAGTTCCATGATCTCCGCTGCTTTGAGATAGCCCCATGGCTTTGGCTTTTCAGCGTCGTGGATATAATAGCTCGTAATGTTCTGCATGAAGCGGTTGATGCGCTTCTCCTCATTGTTGGAAAGGAGCAGCGTTTTGAAACCAATGGCCTGGATCTCGCGGAAAAGCGCATCGATCTCCGGTGTTGAATCGTCGCCGTGGTGGACTAGCGTGTTGTCGATGTCAAAGAGCAGCCCGCGATAGCCCATCTGCCAGAGCTTTTCATAATCGATGGCAAACACGCTCTCAGCATATTCGTAAGGATAGAATTGTTTCAGCATACGCCCGCTCCTTTCATATAATCGCAAACCTTGTCGATCTGCTCACAGAACGTGCCGCCAAAGCAGCCGTCAAAAAACGCGCTGCCAATCGTGAACGCCCACGGCGCTGCTTCCTTCACTTCATCCAGCCGCGTATAGCTGTTGATACTGCCAGCCAGACAAACCGGCGCATCCAGAGCAGCGACAAATTCACGATTGAGCGCAGCCGCATCGCCTGTGTAGCGATAGCCGAGCAGATCGATGCCATACACGCCCTCAGCGAGATAACGCTCTGCCTCGGCGACCATGCCCGCAAGCGTGCCGGTGAGCACCGATGGACGACCGACAATCTCGCCGACGAACGGCATATAGCGAATGCCGTGATCGCGACAAAATGCGTTCACCGCGTCAGAAAACACCGTGCCCATGAGCACATCGCAGCCACATTCCGCTGCCATCTGCGCACCAGCGAGGCATTCTCGCTCTGTGTATTCGACAACCTCAAGAAAGGTCGTCTTGCCGGCATCCTTCATGCTGCGATAAAGCGTCTTCATTTGTTCCAGTGGCAGTGGCGCCTCCTTGAAGCCCCAAAACTCTGCCTTGCTGTCTTTGCAGCGCGCAAAGATCTCTGCCGCATCCAGAACGGTATGGTCATTGTATGTCAGCATCACAATGAGCTGTGGTGGCTGCATCATGTGTATCCCCCCAATGGTATTCTAGTTCTGTCGTTGTAAATTACAATTTGCTACAATTATATCATACTGCGCTGGAATTATAAAACAATTCGCAGATATATTTCGCAGCAAAATTGACACAAAAAGCCATGCTCCATCCTCGAAACGATGAAGCATGGCTCAGGATCATTGCAGCGACGCAACGAGCTGCCAGGCAGCAGTGGCGTTGTTGCTGATCAATGTGACGAGGTCTTCGCCGATCGTAAAGGTGACAAAGCCAGGATCCTCTTCCACAGCGTGGGTGACCTGCGCTTCTGTCAGCGTCGAAATATCGCCAAGAGAACCATCTGCGAGCATGGCATCTGGTTCTGTGTAAACGCTCCACTGGATGCGCAGCCAGCCTTCTTCGAAGGTGACGCCGCCATCTGCAACGGCTTCTTCTGTCGTTCCCGTCATGTACATGCCGTAAAACGAGATCGGCGTGCCATCGCTGAGCGTCACCGTATTATCATAGCAAACATAGCCCAGTGCCTCAAAATCAGGAATGCGCCCGGAAAAAGCATCAGGATATTCTGCCAACGTGCTCGTCGTGATCTCAGCACCGCGGTCGATCGCAAAACGCTCGAGATCGATCGGATGCGCCCAGAACCAGTCGAGCAGATCGACGACGTCCTCGAAGCTGTCGTTCCAGGAGCCAATGATCTGGTACCAAACGCCGTCTCTTTCAAACGTCAGCGATTTTTCGCTGTCAGCCCGCCCCGTTGCAGTGATCGTCACACCATCGCGCTCCGTCTCCGTGTGTCGTTTTTTGATCCGCACGCCGTTCTCATCCAGATCGATGGCAACGCCGCACTCTGGCAATCGCATCTCCTCTGGTCCGGCGAGCACAGTGAGATCGCTGTAATCTTCTGTGCCGTCGCCGCGCGCCGCAAAGGCAAGCCGCACACCGTAGAGACTGCCATCCTCATTGTAATAACCTTCGCCGTAGAAATCCGCATGATCAGCGAGCTCCGGCAGCACGCCTTCTTCAACGAGCGCATCTCGCTGTTCGTTAAAACTGCGCGTCTCTGCATACGGCATCTGATCTTCCGAAAGCGCTGCAGCACCGCTCCTCATTCTCTGTCCATCGTCCTCGCTGGTCCCCTCATTATCGCGGAAATATTCCTCAGCAGTGAGCGATTCGTTTTTCTCCAACTGCGGCGGAGAGAGCACAACGCCAAACGCCACAACAGCACACAGAGCAGCCGCTGCGAGCGTCCATTTTATCCAGCTACGTCTTTTTCGCGCAGGCTCCTTATCCGCCGCTTCGATGTACGCCGGATCGATCTCACCAAAGCGCTCCAACAATTCCTCACCTTTCATAGCAGGATCCCCTCCTTTTCCAGATAATCGCGCAGGGCGTTGCGTGTGCGATGCAACGTCGTCTTCACCTTGCTTTCGCTGATGCCATAGCGCGCTGCGATCTGCGCCACACTGTCGAGATACCAGTAGCGCCGCACAAAAATGTTGCGTTTTTCATCGTCGAGCGTCGCCAGAAAATCGTTCAGCGTCCGCACCAGCTCCCGCGCATCCAGCTGGCAAGCCGTATCATCCGGCGCCGGAATGCACGCCTCCATTTCTACGCTCAGCTGTGCAACGTGCGCCTGCCGCTTCAAGCGTTTCTGGTCGCGACAGCAATTGAGCGCGAAATGTCGCGTGATCCGCGCCAGAAACGCGTAGAGATAGCTGCGCGGCTCATGCGGCGGGATCGCGTTCCACGCCGCCAGATACGTGTCGTTTTCACACTCCGCCGCCACCATCCGGTCGCCAACAATGTGCTGCGCCAACGCCTGCAGACGACCACCGTATTTTTATTTGGTATACCCGATCGCCGCTTCGTTGCGCGCTAAATAAAGATCGACAATCCGCATATCTTCCATGGCATTCTCCCTCCTCACCCTTATAAGCACCATTTTATCGGAAAGGTGACAAGAATGAAAAATTTTTTTGCCCTCTACAACTGCCAGCTTTCAGCCTGTTGTTGTTCGTGCCAAAGTGCTGCATAACGACCGTTTCTCTGCATCAATTGGGTATGCGTGCCTTGTTCTGCAACGCGGCCATCTTCGAGAACAACAATGTGATCCGCGTTCATGATAGAAGCCAGGCGATGGGCAATGACAACAACAGTTTTTTCTGCAACAAGGGAAGCAATCGCCTGCTGAATCAACACCTCGTTTTGTGGATCCAGAGACGCTGTCGCTTCGTCAAGAAGAACAATAGGCGCATCCTTGAGCATCGCCCGAGCAATCGAAATACGCTGACGTTCGCCGCCGGAAAGCGTAGAGCCACCCTCGCCAACAACGGTATCGTAGCCCTGAGGCAAGCTCATGATGAAATCGTGACAAGCGGCGGCTTTTGCTGCAGCAACAACTTCTGCATCACTGGCATCCGGTTTTCCCATGCGAATATTCCCGGCGATGGTGTCGTGGAAGAGGTACACATCTTGGAAAACGATGCTGATTTTCGCCAACAAATCATCGCTCGTCATCGCTGTCAACGGTACACCGCCGAGGCGAATCTCTCCGGTATCCACGTCCCAAAAACGCGCTATGAGCCGTGTAATGGTCGATTTTCCCGACCCAGAAGGACCGACCAACGCCGTGATCGCCTGTGCTGGAATACGCAAAGACAGATTATGCAGCACCATCTGCTCGCCATAGCCGAAGCATACATGGTCAAAAACAATCTCCATCGATGACGGCGTCTGACTCATCACCGGTTCCGGCAACGGTTGTTCGTCAAAAAGATCAGCAATGCGTCGCGTGCTGCGTGTTGTGCGTGAGAAATCAGCAATAAAGGTCAAAAGCTGCAAAACTGGATTGTACAACGTCAGCGTCAGCACCAGGAATGCCATATAGTAATACGGCGACAGCGTCCCTCCCAGCAAAAACTGTGCACCGGCCAACATCACCACAGCGATGCCGGCATTCAACAGAAAACGCCCGAGCATGCCCACTGGCATAGCAGCGCCAGTCTCAAGAATAATCGAAGCATGACGCTGCTTCTCAAGGGAGTCTTTCAGTGTCTGGAAATGCGCACCAGCCATATTAAACGCCTTCAACGTCTGGATACCACCAGCATATTCCAAAATACCGGCTGCTGCCGCCTGCTGTGCCTGCTGCAGCTCAGCACTGACCCGGCCCATACGGCGATAACTCCACCATCCACAAGGCAGCGCCAGTACGATGACTGCAAATGTTGCAAGTATCATCCGCCAGTCAAAAGCTGTCAACACAATCAGCGCCAGTGTATAACGAATAAGAATGGTCGCAATCTGCGGCAGAATCTGTTGTGACAGGTTTTCAATCTCCGAGTAATCTCGCAACAACACCGTAGAGAGATCGCCAGCGTCGCGGTTATTGAAAAAGCCCATGCTCAATCGCCGTAAATGCTCGCCCATCGCAATACGCGAGTGCTTCGTCGTTTCAGCGAAGCCTACGAAGAAATCGATGTAGGTCTTCTGGCGCAAGAAATAATAACCTATAAACTGTACCACCAACACACCACAAAGAATCCACAGTCTATCGAGCGGCAATTCTTTTCCAGGATTAGCCAGCGGCACCAAAAAACAATACAACGCCAACAGCAGCACCGCCGTCGGAATCGAAGCGACGAAACTATCGAATACATTCCACAACAGAATGCGCAAATAGTTGCGCACCTGTCCCAGCGTCACCATCGACAGCCATTCTTTCATGCGCGTCATCATGCTTGCGCCTCCCTTCTCAGAGAACGAATCATCCACCGCTCACGGCGCTCGTTGGCGGCCACCATTTCAGCATACAGAGGACAAGCAGCTAACAAAGCGTTGTGCGTGCCTACGCCCTGCAAACGCCCTTCCTGCATGACGAGAATCTGATCCGCCTTTTCGACGGTTTTCAATCGATGTGCAATGATGAGCACCGTCTTATTTTTTGCCAACCGGGCGAATGCCTGTTGGATCCGCGCTTCATTTTCAGCATCAGCATAAGCTGTTGCCTCATCGAGAACGACAATCGGCGTATCTCGCAAAAATACCCTTGCAATCGCCAGGCGTTGACGTTCCCCGCCAGAAAGAAAAGCTGCACCTTCACCAATGACTGTATCATAGCCTTGCGGCAGACGCTGAATCACTTCGTGAATCTCAGCGTTCTTCGCTGCCTGCACCACGTCCTCATGACTGGCAGAAGTGTCGCCCATGCGAATATTGTTTTCGACTGTATCGTGGAAAAGCACACTTTCCTGAAACACATAGGATACCAGCCTTGTTAGCCGCTCTGGCGGAATCGAAGCGATGTCAACACCTCCGATACGAATCGTTCCCTGCTGTGGCGCATAAAACCGGAGCAAGAGTTGTGCCAGCGTCGATTTACCACCGCCAGATGGCCCAACCAACCCCGTTACATTGCCAGCTGAAAGCGTAAATGACACATCATCTACCGTTGCAGCACCATCGCCATAAGCAAAGGTCACATTTTCAAACTGCACATCATAATGTGTCGGTGCCCCTGTATCACCATAGCTCATTTCCTCAAGCTGCAATATTTCATCGACTCGCCGCATCCCTTCGGAAATGCGTTTGGTATCCAACACCTTGACCATCATATCTTCCAGCGGCTCCTTCAAACCACTGCCAACGATGAAAAACATCAGCACAACAGGCAAAAAATCCAAAAAACGCTCCACCTGCAGCAGCAGGAGGCTCGTCGGTAACAGAAACAAAAGCTGTGCACCAAAAAATGCGTAATATGCACCCATCGGCCGGGCGTTTGCATAAGCCGTACGTGTGACCGCGTCTACAAACCCGTTGATGTCACGTTCATAGCGGCGAAAGGCACCCAATGTACGATTAAAAACCTTGATAACCGGCATACCATGGATGTATTCAATGATAGTTCCCTGCATACGCTCTTGACTATCATGCAGCTCCACCTGGAGTGTCGCCTTATCCGGTTTGTTCAGGCAGGCCGACAACAGCACCAATGAAATGAAAATTGGTACCAATGTCACCAGCGCCAGCCGCCAGTCCATGACAAAAAGATAGATAAGCGTTAATAACGGTGTAGCGACTGCCGCCACAATATCGCAAATATGATGCGCAATAAATACCTCTAACTGTTCGGTATCGTCAGATAGAATTTTTTTGATAGCTCCCTGCGTCGTCTGAGTGAAGTAGCCTGATGGAACACGCGTCAACTTTTCCATCCGCTGCAACCGCAAGGCATAAATGATGTCATAGGCCGCTGTGTGTGCCAGCGACGAAGAAAAAAATGCACATAAACCATACACCAACGCCGCCGCCAGTGTCCAGCCAGCATATTCACTCAATCGCCCGGGATCCACCTGTGTTGACGCAGCGTAGCACTGCAACATTTCCCGTACAAGAGCATAAATCGTAAAAAAAGGCACAATGCGCGCCGCCGCTGCCACCACTGACAACGCACACGCCGCCAGCAGCCTGTGTTTTTTTTGACCGGCCAACTCCAACATACGAGCAACACCGGTCTTTGCTTTACTTTTTTGTTTTTTCAAAGGAAATCCTCCTCTCGATTGGTTAGGATCACAACATCGAGTTTAGTTTCCTTTCGCGCGAAAAGTCTCAGCCCTCAGGCTGTCTCATGAGACGGTTGTCTCTCTGTTGATCTTCTGGTATCATCATAACAAAGCAGTTAGCCACCTGCAAGTCTCTGGCTGCAAATGAGACACATCGCAAAAAGTGTCGCTCTGTGAAGGAGGAATCCATATGTCAACCCCGCTGGCAATCGAACATAATGCCGGACAAATCGAAAAATGGATGATGGACGCCCTGCTCAGGCTTTTACATCAAAAACCCTATGCCGATATTCGCATCAAAGAAATCACGAACGAAGCACAACTCGCCCGGTGCACCTTCTATCGTTACTATTCATCGAAAGACGAATTGCTGCTGCGCTGCTGTCGACTGCGCGCCAATAAACTCGCTGCGCGTATGCGTCAGGAAAATTACTACACCTTCTATGGCGTTTCTATTGCTTACTTTTCTTTTTTTCTCGAAGAACGTGCCTTCTTTGACTTATTGCGTGCCAACGATCTGCTGTATTTCTTTATTCGCAGTTATGATGACCTTATGTTTGACGTAGCTCGCGCTGTCAAACGAGAAAACCACGAGATGGGCATCGCCGATTTCTCTCAGAAAGTCCGTTACCATTTTCTTTATGGGCTCCACGGCCTTTGGGGAATGGCCGATCACTGGCTGCGTAATGGCTGCCAAGAATCGCCGGAAGAACTGGCCCAGTATATCACTGCCTTTCTTGTTGAATCCTACGAAATTGAACCCGACTGCCAATACTATGCTGCCCATGGTCGCTACCCTTATGTACCTTGTTATATCAAACCAGGAAACGAATTGTGACACGCACACAAAAAAGGCATCCGCTCTTTCTTATAGAACGAGCGGATGCCTTTTTTCGTTACTCTGCTGTGCTGGTATCGCTGTTGGTGTCCTCGGTTTCAAGACCGCTTGGCACATAGGCGCCGCCTTTGGCGGTGTAAAGCTGGCTGACGTAGCTGCCGAGGTAGGCTGCGTTGACGTCAGAGCCGCCGCGGTTTTCGACAAAGTTGACCTGGATGCACGCGGTCCAGTGTGGATCGTCAAGATCACCGCCGCAGATCCAGCCGAGGTTGGTGGAGCCGTCGACGCCGATCTCGGCGGTGCCGGTCTTGGCGTAAACGTTCGCGCCGACATCAGACGCATCGGCGGATGGATGCTGCACGGTGACGGCGTCACGCAGGGCGTTCTTGATGAAGTCGATGTTTTCCTGGCTGGTGCCGGTGTCGATCCAGACTTCCGGTTCTTCATCGAGGGTGTAGCAAGGCTTCATGATCTTGCCGGCATTTTCCAGGCTGGCATAGGTCAGCGCCTGCTGCAGCGGTGTGGTCATGACCTGATACTGACCATAGGCAGAATCAGCAAGGCCGGTTTCGTGGCCGTCAGCAACGACGCCTTCAGATGTGATCTGGCTGGTGTCGACTTTATACGCGCCCGGCACTTTCTGGCCATAGCCGAGGGATTTCATGCCGTTGTTGAAGGTATCATAGCCCATGTCTAGGGCACAGCGCGCGAAGTAGATGTTGTCCGAATAAACGAGGGCATCGTGCAGGTTGATCCAGCCGCCGATCGGCACAACGCGATGCACGGTGTAGCTGCCCCAACCGCCTGGAGGCGCCCAGTCTTCGCCGTAGATCTCATAGCCATGCTCCAGCGTCATGCTGCCGCTGTTCAGACCGATGAGGGTGGTAAGAAGCTTCTGGGTGGAGCCTGGGGTATTTTTCTGAGCGAAAAGGCCGTTGCCTGGCGTGGTGCCTGCTTCAACAGCTGCGGCGTAATCTTCGGCGGTCATATTCTCATCCAGCCACATGGTTGGATCATAGGAAGATCCTTCGGCCATGACGAGCACCTGACCGTTGGATGGCTCAACGACGACGGCTGCAGCGGTTTCACCGCTGATCGTGTCGGCGGCGAGCTGCTGCGCTTCCAGATCGATGGTTGTGGTGATATCTTCACCGTCGGCTGGCTCGGTCTGGATCAACACGTCATCCGGCTTGTCGCTGAGGGTCACGGTCATGCCGGCGGTTGCCACGAGGCGATCCTGATAGGCCTGTTCAAAACCGCTGCGGCCAACTTCTGTGCCGACGGACACATCGCCGACGGTGCCGGCTTCGATCTCAGCGGCGGTCGCTGCGCGCACATAGCCCACGCAGGAGGACGCGATCACTGCCTGTGGATACTGGCGCACGCCGTTTTCGTCATCCTGAGCGAGCACTTCGCCGTCACGGGTGTAGATGG
>OGWU01001864.1_pt1 | contig 11421 bp, 12 predicted proteins | sample 1576071 | NCBI WGS metagenome assembly OGWU01 (sample SAMEA3541582, study PRJEB24748) | human gut metagenome | biome: human gut; feature: human-associated habitat; material: faeces | place: China | collected 2012
ATCCGGAAACGCACCGTCCCTGACCCGATTCATAATCACGGCACCTACCGCAACCTGCCCTTCATGGGACTGATTTCCGGCCTCACAGAAGATGATTGATGCCATTAGTTTCTCAAGCGAGATCCTCTCCTGTCTGGCAGCTTCCTCCGCTGCCTTCTTTGCCTCTTCTTCCCGAAATCGAATCTGCTCCAGTACTTCCTCACGTTTCGCCTGATACTGGCTCTGACACACCCTAGAAATTTGACCTGTCAAATTCTTAGGCAACGTCTCCAATGCATGAAGTTCTACCTTCATTTCCTCTTTTGCATAACTTGTATGTTTTGAATCTCCCATAACTGACAGTACACCAGCCACCAGCAAAGCTGCCAGCATATTCCTTTTTGTCATCAACAACAACCTCCTGAAATTTTGCAACACATGAATATTCTCTTAATAAAGTATATTCAAAAATTTCATTTTTATTACATTTGTTACAGAAGTATTACAAATTTCAAAAAAGGAACCGACGACAGTTTGCGCAAACACAAAACCACCTTCGGTTCCTTTTTCTTATCTTTTCCAAAACCATTGCCAGATCCAATCTCCGCAAAAAAATACCATTCCAAGCCCCAGGCAAAGCCAGGGACCAAATGCCAATTTCTCAGAAAGAGCCTTCTTCCCTCTCTTAAGAATCCGAATCACACATTCTCCTCCTGCCAGCAAAACTCCCAGGCAAAATGCCACCAGAACGCTTCGCCACCCAAGGAAAAAGCCTCCTGCTATCAAAAGCTTTACATCTCCGCCGCCAAACGTTCCCGGACGTGCCAAAAGAATCAACGCCAGAATCCCGCCGCCAAGGATCGCTCCCAATATGGATTCTGTAACTCTCCCCGTTCCTGTAATCAGGCGCCCGATACCAGCTACGACGATTAAGAGAATCATTTGATCCGGAATCCGCTTCCTGTTCCAGTCTGACACTGCCGCTAGAAACAGACCAAAAAGAAAGATCATGTTCCAAAGCATTTTCCATCTCCTCCCATCCACTGCGATGCCGATACTTTTAACCCTGATCTACCTCTAATAATTTATCAACCGAATTTTGTACATCTATATGGGTACGATAAGCCCGGATTACTCTCCATTCCTTCTCTGTTAGTTCATCTTTTGTAAGTCGCATTCCAAGCAATAGACTTGGAGATGTCTGTAATGCCATACATAATTTAGGAAGAATGTCCGCATCTGGCCTATTCAATCCCTGTTCCCAATTGGAAACCCGACTATTGCTCACACCAATTTGGTCCGCAAGCTGTTTTTGACTAATTCCAATTTCTTTTCGTAATCTTTTTATTCTTTCTCCAAGTTCATATTTCGGCTTGTCCATTTATTCATCACCCACTTTACTTTTCCTATATTATACATAAAATCTCTAAAAAGGCAATTTTAAATCCAGCATTTCTTGAAAACGTCATCGATATTACAGAAATGCCGTGATATAATTTATTGAATTCAAGAAATTCCGTATTTTAGGGAGGGGAACACATGTGAAAGTTTACGAAAAAATACGAACATATATTGAAAAAAATGGATACAGAGAAATCAATATAGCCCAAAAAGCAGGAATACCTAAAACTACTTTCACCACAATGATGAATGGAACAAAAACCATATATGCCGATGATCTATGTTCCATCTGTATTGCATTAAATGTCAGCCCAGAATTGTTTATTGAAACAGAATGCTCTGACCAATTACTATCAAAAGAACTATTATAAGGAGGATTATCCATGATACATCAATCTTACAAGCAACCTTTTTTAAAAAAACTGTTTTTCACAGTCCTCATTTTCCTTATCACACTGTTTTTATTTCCAGTTTTTTCTACTAATGCAGCGTCTGCTCCACTCGGTGCAGAAAATTCATGTACTGAAAATGTACTCGGTTCCTTCAATGGAATTTCTGCATGTGTGAACCAAAATGGGGACTTGCATATTTGCAAAAACAATTTTCCTGATACAGACTTCCTAAACTATATTCATACCACCACCAATAACGAATACCTTACAACTTCAGAATGCGAACGTGTATTTTCTATTGAGCTGTCACCAGATGTATCGGCAAACATTGAAGATCTTCACGGAATCGAATACTTCACTTCCCTCAAAGACCTTCGATGCAGCAATGGTGCACTAACAACTTTAAATATCCGTAATAATAAAAATCTAACTATTTTATACTGTAATAATAATGCTCTTACAGAATTAGATCTAAGCCACAATCCTATGCTGGAAATACTTTGGTGTAATTATAACCAACTGACTCATATTAATGTAAGTCAAAACAAAAACTTAAAACACTTCGTTGTCGGCGGCAACCCACTCACAGACGGATTAGATATTTCACAGAATACATACTTAGAAGAACTGGGCTGTTATAGCAATCAGTTAACGGAACTTGATCTTGGCAATAATCCCTCCCTAAAAAAGTTAGTATGTACGAATAACTTCTTAAAACATATTGATGTTTCTAAAAATCCAAATTTAAAAGAACTCTTTTGTTACAACAATTCTTTCATAGATCTGGATTTGTCAAATCAGCAGAATTTCTGCGGAGGTTTGGAAACATATAATAATGCAAATGTCTGGATATTTCAACAACTCGATAGCAAATGGGCAATCAACCTTACTAAATATTGTTCCGCCGAAAATTTGCCAAGAATAGTTATTCCTGAAAGTGACCAATATAATTATAATTCTGCAACAGGCCTTCTCACTTTTACTGATCAGCCGGTAATGTTTGAATGTTATTATGATACTCTTACACAATATGAAAACACTCAGGAAAAAGTATTTTTTATTTCAAAAGTAAATCCAGTCGTTTGTCCACATACAAATACAACTTGGTATGAAACCCCTCCTACTTGTATAGAGAATGGCATGAAAACCAAGGTTTGTACGGATTGTTCCGCTATATTAGAGATATTAAATACACTTCCTGCATCAGGACATACCTTTGGAAACTGGAACCAAATTCTCTCTCCCTCCGTCGCAAAAGAAGGAATTGAGGAACGAATTTGCTCCAAATGTCAATTGATCGAACGTCGGAATATTCCTCCTATCGGTCACGCTCCGGAAAATGAATTTACGATTGATAAAGAACCTGCATCTGTTCCTAAAACCGGCGATACCTCATATCTTGGATTATTTACTATTTTGCTTCTTCTCTCCGGTGGTACGATCGGCATTCTAAAAAAATACAAACACTGTTTCTAAAATTTACGAAACGATAAAAGCCTGCCTGCATATCATAGTTGTAATAGAACTCTTATGAGGTAAACCATTTATGAGTGAACACAACACCACCGATATGCCGGATAAGGGACGTCTCCAAATCCAAGTCACCTCCGAGGTCACGGCACTGCCTATTTCGGATGCGGTAGTTCGAATCTCCTATACCGGAGTACCGGACAGTCAACTGGAAGAACTGCGCACCGATTCCTCCGGACAGACAGAAACCATAGAGTTAGAGACTCCTCCACTGGAATACAGCCTTAATCCAGCCATTGAAAGCCAGCCTTACTCGGAATACACCCTTCAGATCGACGCTCCCGGCTATGAGCCCGTCAGCATTGCAGGCGCTGAACTTCTGCCTACAGTCACCGCTGTTCAGAACCTATCACTTCGCCCCTCTGACTCCGGACAGTCAGCTGAAGAAGTCTTTGTTATCCCCGCCCACACGCTGTACGGCGTCTATCCTCCAAAGATCCCGGAGGAAGAGATCAAACCGGTCAGTGAAACGGGCGAAATCGTTCTAAGCCGGGTGGTGGTACCGGAATACATCGTTGTCCATGACGGAAGTCCACGAGACACCACCGCCCGCAACTATTACGTGAAATATAAAGACTATATCAAAAACGTGGCTTCCAGCGAAATCTATGCCACCTGGCCCGAAGACACCATACGTGCAAATGTTCTGGCTATCATGTCATTTACGCTCAACAGAGTGTATACAGAATGGTACCGGAATAAAGGATATGACTTTACCATCACTTCTTCTACCGCATTCGATCACAAATGGATTCCGGAGCGAAACATCTATAATACGATCTCCGTCATTGTAGACGAACTCTTTGCCGACTTCCTTTCCCGTCCCAATGTGCGCCAGCCAATCCTGACTCAATATTGTGACGGGCGCCAAGTGCAGTGTCCCAACTGGATGACACAATGGGGCAGCAAGTCGCTGGGCGATCAAGGCTACTCCCCCATTCAGATCCTGCGCTATTATTACGGTGACGACTTATACATCAATACCGCAGAATCCATTTCCGGAATTCCTTCTTCCTGGCCCGGCTATAACCTGGAAAACGGAAGTACCGGTAACAAAGTCCGGCAGCTACAGGAACAGTTAAATGTAATCGCCGGCGCCTATCCCGCCATTCCCAAACTCACGGCCGACGGGATCTATGGACCTGCAACCACTGCTTCCGTCAAAAAATTCCAATCCGTATTTGGTCTTCCTGCAACCGGGATTACCGACTACCGAACCTGGTACAAAATTTCAGAAATCTACGTGGGCGTCTCACGAATCGCGGAACTAACCTAGAAAATCCCGGCAGTCCAAACCTTATCGGTTGCGGACTGCCGGGATTTTCTATTCTTTGATTCTCTTATTAAAAAAATACTCTTCGAATATCATTGTACAGCACAAATACCATCAAAAACATCAGAAGCACAATTCCAACGAGATGAACATACCCTTCCTTCTCCGGCGGAATCCTCTTTCCTCGAATTGCCTCAATCACCAGGAATACCAATCTTCCTCCGTCCAAAGCCGGAAGCGGCAGCAAATTCATCACACCCAAATTGGCAGATAACAGTATTACCAGGTTCAGCATCTGTGCAATCACGGCAAACAGGCCATAGGATTTGCTCTGCTGGTAAGTATCATCTACCACATCTACAATTCCCACCGGACCAGACAGCTGATCCATCCCTATCTCTCCTGTCACCAGCATCTTCAGACTTTCCATCGTCGTACAGATCCAGAACTTCACTTCATAAGCACCATACTGAAGAGCTGTCAGAAGATTTGCCTTTGTATTTCCCGAACTTCCGATTCCGAACTTTTTATATCCCAGTTCTTCATCCATCTTCGGTTCTAAGGTTACAACTTTCTCTTCCCCGTCATGCAGGTAGGTAATCTCTGTTGTCTCTCCCTGATGGAACTGATTATAATAGACCACTTCTCTAAAAACATTGATCTTCTTATCTCCCATCCGGACAATGGTATCCCCCACTTCCATGCCTGCTTCGGCAGCCGGAAATCCTTCTTCTACAGCTCCAATCGTCGGTTTATCATATCCGACCATCAACATCAGAATCACTGCAAAAAAAAATGCCAGGAAAAAGTAAAACCCCGGCCCAGCCACAATCACAGACATCCTTGCCCACACCGACTTATTATTAAAATTATTCGGAGAATCCGTTGCTTCCTCATCTTCCCCCATCATACAGGAGCCGCCGATCGGAAACAGCTTAATACAGTAAACCGTCCCCCTGAACTCCTTAGAAAACAGGATGGGTCCCATTCCGATTGCAAACTCTTCCACATCGATACCGTTCTTCTTTGCCAATGCAAAATGTCCCAGTTCGTGGAAAAAAACGATGAAACTAAATAATAAAATTGCTAATATAATACCCAAGTTGTAAGCTACCTCCTGCTGTTGATCCTTTCATACGTTGCTGCCTCAGTCTCTAGAATCTGCTCCAGTGTCGGATTCGCAATATTCTTATGTGCATGCATACAATCATCTATAATCTCTATAATCTCCAGATACTTAATCTCCCGTTTTAAAAACTGACTGACCGCCAATTCATTGGCTGCATTGAAAACGGTCGGAAGACTTCCGCCTGCCCGTCCTGCTTCATAGGCAAGCGCCAGACCATAAAACGTATCCATATCCGGCTTTTCAAAATCCAAATGTCCCAAACTCCAAAAATCAAGACGTTCTCCCGGAAGATACCGGCGTTTTGGATAATACAATGCATACTGGATCGGCAGTTTCATGTCTGGTGTTCCAAGTTCTGCCATAATAGCGCCGTCCACGTATTCCACCATAGAATGGATAATACTCTGTGGCTGCACTACTACCTGCACCTGATCCACGTCCACATTAAACAGCCATTTTGCCTCAATGACTTCCAAGCCTTTGTTGACCATCGTGGAGGAATCAATGGTAATCTTCTGTCCCATAGACCAATTTGGATGCTTCAATGCATCTTCCACTCGAATATTCAGAAGATCTTCTTCTCTTTTCCCTCGAAATGGCCCGCCCGAAGCCGTCAGCAGGATCTTGTGAATCGCTCCATGCTCATTTCCCTGTAAAGACTGAAAAATGGCGCTATGTTCACTGTCTACCGGCAGAATAGACACCTTCTTTTCTTTCGCCAGAGGCATAATAATATGTCCTGCCGTTACCAGTGTCTCCTTATTGGCCAGCGCAATGTCTTTCCCTGCCTTGATCGCTTCTATTGTCGGACGGATCCCAATCATACCGACGATCGCCGTCACTAAGATTTCCGTGCCCGGAAGAACGGATACCAAGATCAAGCCGTCCATGCCGGACACAACCTTCGTATCTGTATCTGCAATTTTTATTCTCAGCTCTGCAGCCTTCTCTTCTGACCAGACTGCCGCTAAAACCGGATGAAATTCTCTAATCTGCTGCTCCAGGAGTTCAATATTATTTCCCGCCGCAAGTCCAAGAACTTCAATATCTCCATTTTCTCTTACAACCTCCAAAGTCTGTGTACCTATCGACCCTGTAGATCCTAATATGGCTATTTTTTTCATAGATTTCCTCTCTTCAAATAGTATATGACCAATTCCTCTTTCTCATTATCAGTCTCGGAATATTCTTAAAGATTTCCGGCTAAAAATACCGACAGATAATAAATCACCGGCGCCGTAAAAATAACGCTGTCAAAGCGATCCAAAATTCCTCCGTGCCCCGGAATCAATTTCCCATAGTCCTTAATATCATGGTTACGCTTAATTGCAGACGCAGCCAGATCACCCACCTGGGAAATCATGCCTCCTACAGCGCAGATTAATGCATAATGAAGAACAGAAGCCTCTGCGCCTGCCCACTGATTCATGGCAAGTGCAAACAGCGCTCCTAAAAGAGCTGCTCCAAGAATTCCTCCGATTCCGCCTTCCACTGACTTCTTCGGGCTTAAACGCGGCGCCATTTTATGCTTGCCAATCAGCATTCCCACACAATAAGCACAAGTGTCACAGCCCCAGGAGCTTAAGAAAATCAGCCACACTACGATCATCCCATCCGGCAGCTCTCTGGTCTGGTAAACATAAGAAAGCATCACTGCCACGTAGAAAAAGCCGAAAAACACTGTCATGACCTGTTCTGATCGGAACTTCGGAAATGAGAATACATACACCGCCATTACCAGAATCAAAAATAAAATCGTTAACATGGTCATTGCTTCCATTTTTCCGGCAAACAGCATTCCATAATAAACTACCGTCGCCAGATATCCTGTCATTCCAAGCAGTTTATTATGTACATCCACCACTTTATACAGCTCTGACAATCCGATCAAACTGATGATTCCAAGCACAGCAAAGAGTACATTTCCGCCATACCCCACTGTAGCAATTAACACAATCACCAATACAATCCCACTTAGTAACCTTGTCTTAAACATCTTCTTCCTCCTTCACCTTTCCGTACCGGCGGTCTCTTCTATTGTACTGTTCGATCGCCTTTAGCAGTTCTTCCTTTGAAAAATCCGGCCACGGAACATCGGTAAAATAAAACTCCGTATATGCCAGCTGCCACAACAGATAATTGGAAAGCCGAAGCTCTCCGCTGGTACGAATCAGAAGATCCGGATCTGGAATCCCATGCGTATCCAGATATCCCTCAAATACCTCTTCTTCTATTTCTTCCGGTGCAATCTTTCCCTCTTTGCAGTCTCTTGCCAGCGCCCGAATGGCTCTGATAATCTCATCCCGGCTTCCATAATTAATTGCAATCTGGAAATTCAGCCCTCCATTATCCTTCGTCGCTTCCTGCAATTCCAGAATTCGGGTCCGAATATCCTCATCCAGTCTGGATATATCCCCAATCACGCGCACTTTCATATCGTTCTTGGCTGCTGTTTTCAGACAAGTCTTCATATAATTGCGAAGAAGCTTCATCAGAGCATCCACCTCTTCCTTAGGACGGCTCCAATTTTCTGTTGAAAACGCATATACCGTCAGGTATTTAATTCCCATGCGCCACGCTTCTTCACAGATTTTTTCCACATTCTTACTTCCCTGCGCATGCCCGTAATTACGCGGCATTCCTTTGGCTTTCGCCCATCTTCCGTTTCCATCCAGAATAATTGCAACATGCTGCGGTATATTCATATGGTAATTCTCCTTCCATGAATGGGGACAGACCCAAGGTATCTCTTGTCTTTCGGTCTGTCCCCATCGTTTCTGCCGTATAAGTTTCCTATACAGTCATAACCTCTTTTGACTTTGTATCTACAGCTTTGTCTACTTCTTTGATGTATTTGTCAGTCACCTTCTGCAGCTGTTCTTCCAGATCTTTGATTTCGTCCTCTGAAACCTCTGATCCCTTTAATTTCTTAAATGCATCGTTTCCATCACGACGGATATTACGGATTGCAACTTTGGCTGCTTCTCCTTTTTTCTTAACATCCTTTACCAGTTCTTTTCTTCTTTCCTCTGTCAGTTCCGGGAAAATCAGGCGAATTGCAGAACCGTCGTTGGTTGGGTTAATACCAAGCTCAGATACCATGATTGCTTTTTCAATCACCTTTACCATGCTCTTTTCCCATGGCTGAATCTGGATCATACGAGGCTCCGGTACAGACACGTTCGCAACCTGCTGAATCGGTGTTGGCGTACCGTAATAATCTACCATAATCTTATCCAGTACGTGTGGATTCGCACGTCCTGCACGGATGGTTCCAAGTTCTCCGTCCAGGTTAACCATGGTTTTCTTCATTTTTTCTTCATAAACCTGTACTCTCTCGTTCATATTCTAATCTCCTCCCTTTATTACACAGTCACTTTCGTTCCTGTAAATGTTCCCATCATCGTCTCAACAATGCTGTTTTCTTCATTGAGTCCAAATACCAGCATCGGCATCTTATGTTCCAGACACATAATAGAAGCCGTAAGATCAACTGCCATCAGTTTCTTATCGATAATTTCCTGAATAGAAATCTCATCATACTTCTTTGCCTGCGGATTTACCTTCGGATCACTGTCATAGATTCCGTCAATCGCCTTCGCAAGAAGCATTGCATCCGCCTCAATTTCAATCGCTTTCAAAACAGCCCCTGTATCGGTAGAGAAATATGGGTGTCCTGTTCCTCCTGCAAAGAAAATTACCTTACCTTCGTTCAGTGCTTCCACTGCTGCATCCTTAGAAAACAGTGTCGTAAATGCACCACATACGAACGGTGTAAATACTTCCGTCTTCATTCCCGCATACCGGAAAATATCGGATACATAGATACAGTTCATCACGGTTGCCAGCATTCCAATCTGATCTGCCTTTACACGGTCAATCGTCTCACTGGTACGACCTCTCCAAAAGTTACCGCCGCCGGTTACGATCGCAACCTGAATTCCATCGTCCACCAACTTCTTCACCTGCTGAGCCACACCCATACAGGTAGCTTCATCAAATCCTGTCTTTTTATCCCCTGCGAGAGCCTCACCGCTGAGTTTTAACAATACTCTTTTCATAAGTTCTTCGTGCTCCTTATTTTCTCTTCTCTTTATGCTTTCACATACGTGTGGTTATTATAACACAAATAACAATGAAAAAAAAGTAAAACTAGGCTGATCCCTGTACTTCTTTTGGCTTTCTTCGTTTCTCCTGCTGCTTCATAATCCACAGATACATCACGATCAAAAGTCCTCCTGCCAGCACCCAGGCCACCGGACTTGCCATACAAATCCCGGCATAGCTTCCGACTCTAGATGCAAGAAGTGCCGCACCACTTCTTCCAATCAGCTCTGCAATTCCTGCTGTCATCGGTAAAAATCCATATCCCATTCCTTGGATTCCATTTCGGTATACATTGACAAACACCAATGGAATAAAGGAAATTCCGACACATTTCAGGTAGATATCCACATAATTTGTAATTACGCCCACATTTTCTGACACAAACAATCCAGTCATATATTTTCCCGCAAAGAATACCACTGCTCCCGTCACCACTGCGTAGATAATTCCGATTCCATTTCCACTTCGGAATCCCTTGCGAATACGATCCAATTCTCCCGCTCCCATATTCTGAGCACAATAGGTCGCCATGGTTGTTCCCAGTGCCACGTAAGCCTGATTGAACAGCTGCTCAATCTTATTTGCCGCTGAGAACCCGGCTACCGCTACCGATCCCAGAATATTAAGAGATGCCTGTACTACAATCGTCCCAATTGCTGTAATAGAGTACTGAAATGCCATGGGAAATCCAATCTTCATCTGCCACCGGGCCAGATCCCAATTCACCCTCCAGTCTTCCTTATGTAGATGAAGCTTTGGAACCTTCCTCACAATATACACCAGACACAAAAGCCCCGATACTCCCTGTGAAATCACAGTTGCGTAAGCAGCTCCCGGTGCTCCCATCTGGAAGGCAATAATAAACACAAGATCCAGCACAATATTCAAAAGCGCTGCCAGTATCAGAAAGTACAGCGGCCGTTTACTGTCTCCCAACGCCCGCAAAATACTGGCAAGCAGATTATAAAGTACCTGCGCTGCAATTCCTCCGCATATTACCATAATATATCCATACGCCTGGTCATACATATCTGAAGGCGTATTCATCCAATGAAGGATGTGACGCATCATCGCCATACTTATGACCGTCATTACCACCGATATCACCGCTGATAAAACCGCTGCCGACGCCACCGATTGGCGCATTGCCTTCTCATTTCCTGCGCCATAATGCTGCGCGGTTACCACCGTAAATCCTGCCGTCAATCCCATTAAAAATCCAAGAATCAAAAACATCAAAGTACCGCAGGATCCAACCGCCGCCAATGCGGAATTTCCGACAAACTTTCCGACAATAATGGTATCCGCCATATTATAAATCTGCTGAAACATATTTCCGACAAAAATCGGAATGGTAAAGTTCAAAATAATCTTTCCGGGATTTCCCCTCGTCATATCTCGTTCCATCGCTCGCCTCTTTTCTCTTATTCTTTAACCATCTATTGATGTCCTTTTAGGAATTTCTCCTATTTTGACCATTTGATGACATCAGTTTTTATTGTAAGTTAATAACAGGCAAAAGTAAATAACAGAAAATTGCGAAATATTTGCACCTATGCAAATAAACTTCGGAACCGGTTCATTGCCTCCACCGTCTTTTCATAAGTCCC
>OGWU01001865.1_pt1 | contig 11419 bp, 12 predicted proteins | sample 1576071 | NCBI WGS metagenome assembly OGWU01 (sample SAMEA3541582, study PRJEB24748) | human gut metagenome | biome: human gut; feature: human-associated habitat; material: faeces | place: China | collected 2012
AAACCTTAAGAGGCATTAACGGTCTGATAACCAACATGGGCTTATCAGCCGACGAGGCTTTTGATTATATTGTAAAAGGCGCGCAAAACGGCTTAAACTACAGCGGAGAGCTCGGCGACAATATCGCCGAATATTCACAGATTTGGGGACAGGCAGGCTTTGATGCCGAGCAGATGTTTTCAATCCTCGAAAACGGCACAAAAAACGGCGCATATAATCTTGACAAGGTTAATGATTTCGTCAAAGAATTTACAATCTCTCTTTCCGACGGAAGAATTGAAGAAAATCTCGGAAGCTTTTCAAAAGGAACGGGCGAAATTTTCAAAAAGTGGAAGGACGGCAAAGCTACTGCATCAGATGTTTTTTATAGCGTTATCAGCGATTTAAAAAACACAAAGAATGAGCAAAAGGCATTAACTACAGCTTCAACGGTTTGGTCGGCTCTCGGTGAAGACAACGCAATGAAAGTTATCAAATCGCTTGGAAATGTCAACAAAAACTACAAAAATGTCAAAGGCTCAATGGAAAAAATCAAGGATATCAAATATGATGATATCGAAACCGATTGGGCAAGTCTTGGCAGGACTGTGCAAACTGATGTCATTAATCCTATCGGCAAATCATTATTCCCCGAGGTAAAAAAACTTTGTAAATTTGTTGAAAACCATACTGACGATATTATCCCTACATTAAAAGTTGTCGGCTCTCTTGTAGGTGGCATTTGGGTAGGCCGGAAAACAACCGCTGTTGTAAGCGGTGTACAAAGCCTTATAGGCGCATATAAAAGTCTCAGAACTGCTACAGAGACTGCCAAAATCGCACAGGAAGGTCTTAACCTCGCACAGAAATCAAACGCAATCGGAATCATCGTAGGCTTAGCGGCTACGCTTGTAGGTTCCTTGTGGTCAATCGCAAGTGCGAACGATGAAGCTAAAGAATCACAGGACAAGCTCAACGAAGCGCATGAACAGGCTCAGGAAGAAATCAAAGAGCTGAAAGATGCCAATGATGAGTATGTGCAAAGTAAGAAAGATGCGGCGTCAGAGGTTGAAAGTGAATTTCAATATTATGACAATTTGTGGGGCGAATTACAAGGTATTGTTGACAAGAACGGCGAAGTAAAAAAAGGCTATGAAGACAGGGCAAAATTTATCACAAATGAGCTGAGCAAAGTTACAGGTGATGAAATCACTTGGAACGGCAATGTTATTCAGTCTTATAAAGACCTTAAAGGCTCAATTGATGATGCACTTGAATCAAAGAAAGCCCTTGCTATGTTATCAGCTACAGAAGATGCTTATCAGACTGCTGTATCGGGTCTTGCAGGAGCGAAAACTGACGCAATAAATGCTTATGCCAAAAAGAAAAAAGCACAAGAAGAGCGCGACAGTGCAGCGGAAACCGCACAAAAATATAATACAGAAGGACTTGACAGAAACAAAAAAATAATCAAAATTGCGGGGTGGGCATTTGAAAATGGAAAAATCTCGCAAACCGATTATCAAAAATACCTTAAAGACGCACAAAATAAGCAGAATACAGCTAAAAACGAGCGTGCTTTATCATCATTTGGCGCAGCATACGGTGCCGAAAATCAAAAAGCTAAAGATAACCTCAAAGAGAAAGAAAAAACTCTTAAAGAAGTTGAAAGCAAATATAACGAGTATCAAAGAAAACTCGTTAATTATAACACCACGATCCAAAACGTCGAAAACCTCACAGCGGCAAATGCTAAAGGCAACACCGAAGAGATTAGAGCCGCAATGTCGGACTTGTCTAATAACATTGTTACATATGCAACTGGTAACAAAGCTGCTCTCGAACAGCAGGTCAATGATTTTAAGACAAATGCCGAGAATTTAAGGACAGCATACAAAGACGGTGTTGAAGGTGTCACAAAAGACCAAGTTGAAGAAGCCGAAGAATTGCAGGAAAGAGCAGAAATTGAGCTTGCTAAATACACCGATATGTATGGCACGGTTGCCGCGATTGCTACAGGCAAAGCTGACGAAATCAATGCGCAACAGCAGAAAATCAAAAACGGTTTCATTGATGCTGAAACAGGCTCGAAAGAGAGCCTTGAAAATCAGCTTGCAAATTTTACCGCAAACTATGAGTTGCTAAAAACTGCAATGGACGAAAATCAGCCGGGTGTTACTCAAAAAATGGTTGATAACGCACACGAGCTTGTCAATAAGGCGACAGAGGAACTCAATAAACTTGAAGGCAACAGCGAAACTGCCGGTAAGAACGGCACTGAGGGTGTCAGCGACGGCATGAAAGATAAGAAAAGTCTCGATTCGGTAAGTAAGGCAGGAAAGGGAATTCTTGACAGAATCGGAAGCAGTCTTTCAGAAAGTTACAACTTAGCTTTCAAAGAAGGTCAGAATGTTCCAAAAGGCTACAGCAATGGTCTTAGCGGACTTTTTGAAATGGTTAATGAGAAAGCAAGAGAGCTTGTGAATGGCGGACTTACGACGATTCAAAAAACGCAGGATTCACATTCACCGTCAAGGAAATCAAGGAAGTCCGGTAGATTTTTGGGACAAGGCTATTGGCTTGGAATCGAGGACGAAATTGCCGAGACTAAGAAAAAAGCGCAGGCTCTTTCAGCAACTGCACTTGCAGGTGTCAGTGGAAACCCGATTGACAGCATTAACAGCAAATTTGCAGGAATCCGAATGAACAGCGAAAGCGCCTTTGCAAGTCAGTCTATGTCAAGGGTTGTGACTAATTCTCCGAATGTTGAAATTAAATTCACAGGCGATGTATACATCAATAACGACATGGATATTGATGATTTTAACCGCCGTGTATCAAATGCGATCATGCAGACACTTGTCGGTGAAGTATCAAAATGGGGAGGTTAAAGATGAGGCATAGTTTTACATATAACGGCACTGATTTACGGACATTAGGCTTTTTTATAGCTACACCTCCCAAATATCAAATTGCAAAGCGTAATTTTGATTTTACCTCTGTTTATGGCAAAAATGGCGGAGTAATTTCTGACAATGGTGTTTTTGACAATGTTGAAATGCAGCTTGAAGTCAACAGCTATCCGTACATTGTGCCAAACGAAAATAACGCAGAGCTTGTAAGAGCATTTGCCGAATGGCTTACCGTTTGGGACGGTGAATATAAAATTTTCAGGGACACATACAACCCGGGTTATTTTACGAAAGCAATTTGCACAGGAGTTGAAACGATTGAAGAAGTCGCCCCTCTTTGTTTGTCAACAACAATAAATTTCAGCCGTCATCCTTTTTGGTATAGCGATTTTGGACAGGAAATCATCCGACCTGATGCAAAGGGCAAAAAAGAGGTCAATTTAGAAATTTACAATCCCGAAAGTTACCCGGCAGAACCGCACATTAAACTTAGTGGTGCAAATTATTTATCAAAATCTATAGTTAAAATTAACGAACAAATGATAGATGTTGATACTATTAGTTTGTCAAGCAATCCTAAAAATCATATCGAACTCGACTGTGAACAGCAATCGGCATTTTTCGATAATGGCACCCAACTTGCAAATCAATATATAAGTTGTAACGAGTTTCCGAAATTAAAAACCGGTTGGAATGTTTTAAATTTTAAGATGGGTGGTAGCAATACTTTTGAAGCAATCGAAATTAAGCCGAATTGGAGGAGATTGTAATGTATCCTATTTTGTACAATATTGCTGATTTTTACAAAAATTCAACACCATTGTTTAAATCTAACGGTTTCGGCTTTTTGACCGAATGCACCGAGTTTTCGGTGACAATGGAGCAAAATGGCACATACAGCTTTAGCGCAAAGATTAAAAGCACAGATAAGCTTGCTTCAAAAATAAAAATAACATCGTACATTAAAGCGAAAGTAAACAATGTGTCTGAACCCCAGCTTTTTTATGTGACCAAAATTGAAATTGACAAAAACGGTGATTTGACCGTTTCGGGCGAACACGTGTCAAGAATGTTCTTCCAGAACGGAACAATTCCTCGTGCGACGGACGGATCAATGTATGGCACACCTAAAGAACTAATCGACCACTATATGCGAGATTACAGCCAGGGAGGAAACCCCTTATATATGTGGTTTACGGATGCCCCATATAAGTGGTTTAACTTCAGCTCATCAATCACAACTAAGAAAAGAATCTACCTAGGCTATTCACAGGCAGTAAAGTTTGAGGAAATCTTCAAAGATGATGATGAAGGACTGATAAATCAGTTTGGTGGTGTTTTGTATTTTAACAATTTTGACATTTACTTTGGAAAAATCAGTACAGCAGGTGCGAAAAGCGGATATCGAATTGCTTTTGGCGCTAATGTGTCAGAGTATAAACAAACTGCTGAAATCGGCAACTACTACACACATGTGATGCCTTATGCGAGATGCAGTACCACAGATAAAGATGAAGTGGTTGTGTCAAGCTTTGAACCGTATGAAACAGGTTTAAAAAGGAGCATAAAAAACACATATTTATATGACTGCACGAGCAAAATTAAGAGATTCACTTTAAATCCAAGCACCGGCGAAAACTACGAAGAAGTCAGAGATGCCCTGCGAAATGCGGTTGCTGACTACAATTATTCTACTGAACAAACAGCAGAAACCCTTAGCATAAAAGTAACTCTTGAAAATGAGCTTACCAAAATGCATGCAATCAAACTCTATGACGAAGTGACCATAGTGATGCCGGACGGCACGAATTTGAACCGAAGAATTTCAAAAACGGTCTATGATAGCGTATCTCAGAAATACAAAGAAATTACAATAGGCGACTTAAGTATGTCGATGTCTGACTTACTAAAAATTCAAAGGAGATTTAAAAAATAATGGCAATTAGTTTAGAACACAAATCGATTACGATTGATGTCAATAATCGAAATGCACCAAATGTTGTTGCGATTGCAAATGTAAATGACAAAGCGGTTCGCTATCTTGATGTAACATTGACGGCAAGCGGAAATAAGCTTACATTCACAGATTGCACGGCAACAGCGACTTTTGCGACTGACGGATATTTAATTTCAGATTCAGTCGCTTGCACAATAAATAGCGCAGCGGATGTTATTACAGTTCCGCTCGAAAATTTCAAGTCTATGTCGGGTTTTTTAGCGATTGAAATCAAAATTGCAAACGGCGACACGCAGGTGCTGAATACACCGATTGCTTTAAAAGTTAAAGTGACTCCAAGTCTTCTTGACAAGAGCATGATCAATAAAGACAGCGCTGGCACGACCGCTGAAATCTGCAGAGAGGTTGCCACGGCAAGAGGCAAATACGACAGCCTCAACGCAAGGCTTAACGGGATTGATTCGTCTGTTTCTGACAAAGCTGATAAAAGCACGGTCAGTCAGTTATCAGCACGAATGCAGACGGCAGAGAAAGCTCTTACAGGCAAGGCAAACGCAACAGACGTAGCCAATGCACTTAAATCAAAAGAAGACAATTTAAACAAAGTAAGCTCCAAAACGGGCATTACAGACAGCAGCACTAATTATCCGAGCATTAAATATCTTGACGATTTTTATTACGATGCAAGCGAAGCCTACTCATCAGAAGAAACGGACAAGCTTCTTGCAACTAAATACGATTCGTCAAATATTGAAAGCGGAACATCAACGCTTACACCATACTCAACCGTCGCGGATAAAATCAAAAGTGCAAACTGTACATATAAGACGATTGGTGACATCGTAATCGTCAGTGCAACCGTCAAAATGAACGCAGTATCTCTTGGCGGCAATAGCATGTGTCCGCTGATTGATTTGCCGTACAAATGTATTTCCGAGGACAATGTTTTTTGTGTCGGTATTTCAAACCTTGGCAAGCTCTTTAAATTTGCCATTCGGAAAAATAACACTTGGTTACAGTTTTCAACTCAGGATAAGACGGCTTACACATTCGCAGACGGCGAGCAAATTAATGTGATTTGCTTGTACAAAATTAAATAACGGAGGTAAAAATTATGGAACTTAAAGAAAAAATCACACTCGATATGCTCACAAAGGACAGCGTGTCGGTACTCAGACAGCAGTTTTTGACCTTTAACGGTGAAGAAATGCAGGTCGGCGGAAACATCCGCAACGCATACATGAACAGCAAATCGGGCAGAGAACAGCTCAAAACGTTGTTGTCTGATGAATACTATAACGCTGTTATGGCTGTATGGGGTGATAATCCAACCATTGATGAGCCGATAGAAAGCGAGGTGTAAACAATGAAAGAAAACATTTTACAGGCATTATTTGCCACGGTATGCGGTGCTATTGTCGCATATCTTAACATCTTACTTGTGCCGTTTGCTGTGATGATTGCGGTAATGATTATCGACTATATCACAGGAATGGCACAGGCATACATCAGCCACACGCTTAACAGCCGTGTCGGTGTAACAGGCATTATCAAAAAGGTAGGCTATATCGTAGCCGTAGCGGTCGGTATGGTTGCCGACTATCTCATCAGCTCGGCACTTGTCAACTGCGGAATCGACCTGCAAATTAACTACTGCATCGGCATGATTGTTACGATTTGGTTTATCATCAACGAATTAATTTCAATCCTTGAAAACCTTTCGGAAATCGGAATCCCATTGCCGAAATTTTTGGTATCAATCGTTAAGAGATTAAAGACAACAGTCGAAACGAAAACAGATTCAGAAAGTGAGGAATGACTATGAGTAATTCAAAACTTGTTAATTACACAAAATTAAGCCCAAACCACAGCGGTAAACGCACACACAGCATTGACCGCATTACTCCGCATTGCGTAGTAGGACAGTGCAGTGTCGAAACCCTCGGCAACATCTTTATGAACACGAGAAATGAGGCAAGCTGTAACTACGGAATCGGCTATGACGGCAGAGTGTTGCTCTGTGTCGATGAGGGCAATCGCTCTTGGTGTAGTTCATCAAACGCAAATGACCAGCGTGCAGTCACAATCGAATGTGCAAGTGATACGGTAGCTCCGTACACCATGAACAGCAAGGTGTACAACAAACTTGTTGACTTGTGTGTTGACATCTGCAAGCGTAACGGCAAGACTAAACTGCTTTGGTTCGGTAATGAGGACAAGACGCTAAATTATTCGCCAAAATCAGGTGAAATGGTTTTAACCGTACATAGATGGTTTGCAAATAAATCCTGCCCGGGTGACTGGCTTTATAACAGGCTTGGAAATCTTGCAAGCGAAGTAACCGCACAGCTCAGCGGAAAAACAACAAACACGGAGGAAGAAGAAATGATTAAATACGGCGCACACAATACAGCAACACTTGCGTTCAAGAAGCAGTTAATTACTTTATACAATATGAGAATCATCAAGACGAAAGTCGATAATTCAAACGGTTTCGGTGACGGCACTTTGAAAGCTGTTAAAGAAGCACAGAGAGCAGGTAATATCACGGCTAACGGCGTTGTTAATGAAAAGACAGTCAATGTTATCTATCATCTTATCAATGATTGCAATTGGTCTAAAGACAAGAAAATTGCCAATGCTAAAAAAGCACTTGGCTGATGTTAAATATTTCGCACCGTTGCAAATTTTATGTGGCGGTGCGGATGCCATAGATAAAGAAATGGGGTGACGAAAACGGTAAATTTATATCAAGGCGATTGTCTTGAAGTATTGAAAAATTTGCCCGAAAATAGCATAGACCTGTTGCTGACAGATCCACCATACGGGATTGATTTTCAATCAAGACATCATAATGATAAAACAAAAAGAAAGCCTAAAATTTTAAATGATAAAAAGCCATTTACAGATTTTATCCCATTGATAAAGTCAAAAATTGCAAAAACAGGAGGCATACTGTGTTTTACCCGTTGGGATGTTCAGCAGATTTTCATTGATGAGTTTATTCGTAACGGTTTAAAGCCGAAAAACGTTCTTATTTGGGACAAAAAAAGTCATAGTATGGGCAATCTTAAAAAGGCATTCGGCGGCAGATACGAGAGTATCATTTGGATACCGAACGATGATTTTAAATTCAAAAGTGGGCGACCACAGGACTTGATTTCCGTTCCAAGGGTGCCACCGTATAAGTTAATTCACCCGAATGAAAAACCTGTTGAACTCCTTGAATTTTTGATTAAAAAAACTACTTCACAAAACGCAACCGTCCTTGACTGCTTCATGGGTTCAGGTTCAACGGGAGTTGCCTGCATAAATACAAACCGCAATTTTATCGGTGTTGAGCTTGACGAAAAGTATTACAAAATTGCTGAGGAAAGAATAAATTCAGCGATTAAACAAACTGCATAAAGAAATAAAAAAACACATAATTGCAAAAATATTCCCCTCATCCGCCGTAAAAAGCGAGTGAGGGGGATTTGTTATTTACTGTTATTTTCTTCTGCAATCCTGTCAAGTTCATGGATTACAAGTTTTTCGACATAGGTAGGAGGCGTCCTCGTGCAGGTTTCCCAGTCTCCTATGGTTCTTTTTGGAATTTCGAGCAATTCGGACATTTGAGCCTGTGTTAATCCTGCTTTTTTTCGTGCTTCTTTAATTGTCAATCTTATCAACTCCTTTCATGAAACCGTCAATCCAAATGACCTTGCCTGTCTTATATCGGCGGAAATGCCCTCGAACCTGAAACACTCCTTCGGGGCTTCTATGATGCCCGACCGATGCGGCATATAATTGGTTTTGAAAAGGTCTGAATACGATTGTTTTGTTGCCGTTTCGATTTTTCCCGACTGCCGAAAATTCTCGTTTATCACGGTCGAGAAAGTTTCCATACCATAGGAAAGCGTTCGTGTGAATATACGAAGTCACCAAAATCATCATTACATCAAGTTGTTCTTGGCTCATTTCAGCGTCTTCCGCGACTTTATAATGAATTTGAAAATCGTTCGTAGCTTCAGGAGTAGGAAAAAACTCACCTTTTGCGAAAAGTTTCTTGTTGATTTTCAGAGAAAATTTTCTTTCAAATCCTTTCGATTCCACATATAGAACGCATTCGGGATTATCTTTTTTTCGGATTTCACATTTTCGGAAAAACGGTTCGGCTAAGGAACATTTCAATCTGTCTTTTTCCGCCCACTCTCGAAGATAAGAGTAGGCGGATTCTTCAATGTAGATAGTGTTCAAGGTGAGTTAACTCCTTTTTATTTTGAGTTTATATACCCACATTTTAGATTTCTACAAAGTTCGTCTGACACTTCTTGCAAATACTCTTTTGTTGCATTCGTGATTTCATTGATGATTCCGTTATAATCTCTTGCAACAATTTCCTTGCTTGCTACTCCGAAATTGACATTATTGATGTTTTCAAATTCAACAACCAACTTGTCTACATTTTCGCCAATTGCGGAATTTGTCCATCTTCTGAGGTAGCTAATGTTATTCAACACAAATTCACCCTCGTTGCTTTCAATCAAATCTAAAATTTCTTTTTTCATAATTTTTATCTCCTTTATTTATTATTAAACAAAATCTGACCAATAGTTTTTGAAATATAAAACTGCTAAATCATAATCATCTGTGTAGATTACTCGGTTATCGCCGTGTTCCGCCGGGTCTTCTTCAACAAGAACAGACTTCGGGATCCACATTGTCTTGCGCTGATAGCATCCAACATTAAGCATTGCATATACGGCTTTTTCTGTTTCTTTCAAGATTGCGAAAACATCGCACATTGTGATGTTCTTGCCAAGCTCGTTTGCTGCCTTATTAGCGAACCAATCTTTTACAGTTATAAACTTATCGCCTGTTCTTGTCATTTGTGATATCCCCTTCCTTTATCTTGATTACATTATATCACGCATTGCGTGATATGTCAAGCACTTTTTTAAAAATTTTTTTAAAAAAGCAAATATTTTTTATTTCAAACAGTTACTACAGATTTACTACAGACGCAGTTTGAAAAGTCCGAAAGTGCCGATAAACACTGGCTTTTTCAAAACAAACCGCATGACTGTTAATCATGATGTCACTGGTTCGAGCCCAGTTGGGGGAGCCACAACAGAGTAGTCTTTTGACTACTCTGTTTTCTTTTTTATCGGCTCTATGTCAATAGTTGGGGTAGCATTAAAACAGAATAAGGCTCAATTTTAATAGTTGGGGTAACCCGAAAAAACAGAATATATGATAATTACAAGCGACAGGAATTATGCTGTTGCTTGTTTGGCTGTTAAAATACAAACCATACTATTTAATTTTGCATTGAATTTAATTGAGAGGTGCTATATAATTAATATCAGAGTAATAAAACATTAAAATTCTGAATTTAAAGGATGATTATTATGCCGTTGCAGATTGTTCGGAATGATATAACTAAGATGAAATGTGACGCAATTGTTAATGCGGCAAACAATTCGTTGCTTGGCGGAGGCGGTGTTGACGGTGCGATTCACCGTGCGGCGGGGAATGAATTGTTTTATCCCCAATTAGGTGTAAAACTCTGCTCGATGGCGGGCGGCGGCGTACAAAAAATCTATATGGTGTTTTTAAGAGAACCGTCCCGGCGGGACAGGTCAGGCAGTGACCTGTTCCACCTCCGGGATGGGTTTGAGATTAAAATGAATTTCGATAGAAATGTGTCTTGTTTTATCTTCGTCAATGCGCTCATGCACGACGATTTCTTTGATTAAGCGGTTAAGGGTGGCTGCGTCCAGCTCTGTGATATTGGCGTATTCCTGAATGGCTTCCACCCATTGTTTTGCGTCATTGGCAAGCTGGACTTCATCGGACAGCCGCTTCCTGCCCTCGGACACTTTTGTTTTAAGCTCCGTCTGCTCAGTCTGTGTCTTTTCCAGCATGGTGTTGAAATTCTGCTCACTGATACGCCCTGCAATCATATCCTCATAAAGCCGCATTACCATTTTGTCCAGAACCTCAATCCGTTCCTCGTCCCTTGTAAGGGAGCGTTCCATTGCTTCCCGCTGTTCCCGCTGCTCGGCTTCACAGGTATTGGTCAGGCGGTCGGCAACCGCTTCCCCGTCCATCAGGGCAGCTCTGGCACATTCCCGGATTTTCCGCAGCACATGGCTGTAAAGGGTGTCATAATCAATCCGGTGCTGGGTGCAGTGGTTCTTTCCAAAGGCATTGTAGGTTTTGCAGGAGTAAATCTGCTGGGGATGTTTTGCGTTTGTGTAGCGTATCGTCAGTGACTTCCCACACTCACCGCATTTTATCAGTCCGGCAAACAGGCTGATTTCATTGGTCTGCCCCGGACGCTGGCGGGATTTCAGCTTGTTCTGCACAATGTCAAAGCTCATGCGGTCAATCAGCGGTTCATGCTGTCCCTCCACCACAATCCAGTCCTCCGGCTTCTTTTCCCCAATCGTGCCGATTTTGAAACGGTAGTCCTTTTTCTGGGAAGCAATCGCCCCGGTGTAGACGGGATTCATCAAAAGGTCTTTGATAACGGAGAAGTCCCACATATACCGCCCGTTTTCCGGGTCTTTCTTTTCCCATTTGG
>OGWU01001868.1_pt1 | contig 11411 bp, 8 predicted proteins | sample 1576071 | NCBI WGS metagenome assembly OGWU01 (sample SAMEA3541582, study PRJEB24748) | human gut metagenome | biome: human gut; feature: human-associated habitat; material: faeces | place: China | collected 2012
ACCACATAGGTTTTACCTTCCTTACGCACCAGTTCTACGACAGCATCCTGCGCTCCGTTTTCCAACGCCCAGCGTGCTATAAGCTGACGGTTACGCATGTGTGCCTCTTCAATCTCGGCCCCGGGCTCAATGCGTACCAGCTGCGTCATCAAGCCGTTCATCATGTACGAATAATATTCAGCCTTATAAGCCTCAGCATCCGGCACAAGTCCCAGTTCTATCATTTTAGCGTCGGGCAAATAGTAAAGACCGAACATGCTGTAGGCATGTTGTCACCAAAATCATTCTAAAACACAACAATGAGAAAATTATTCAAACCATTGATAATATAATTAATGAAAAAATCATTAACCATGATAATGAAAACAATATTGTTATTGAATCTGAGAGTAATTGTGAGATAGTTATAGGAAACTGGATTGAAAATAAATATTTAGCAAGCCAGCAAAAAGAAATGGAACAAAAAAATTTAGAATTATTAAACTATGAGGGAAACCCCAAAGATACATCTGATGAATATACGGATACTGATTTTATGAGGAAAATTTTAAAATGCGTTGCTAATTCTTGAAGGTTGTTAATTCCTTAGTTTAGCATTGACTAGGCTGTTCTGTTTTTGGCATTAGTTCTTTTTGGCAATTCAGTAGTTTTCTGCCGAATTGTTTAGAATCCCTCCCTAAGAGTCTGACCATCTCCTAAAAGCCACACTGAAACAGGATAACGAAACTGTTGCAGAAATATTAGAGGAATTCCACGAGGCAAATACTTCTCCCAGATTTTACAATAACGAACAGGCGCTCCGATCGGTAGTAATCACAGACCACATTGGGGTCTGACCGTGCGTCCAGCTAAGGGTATATAGTCCGGTGGGTGGAAGCCCCATCAAATAAGCTGCTAACCACAGCGTTTGAAGCGAGTCTTGAGTCTGTTGCGGTAACGTTGCAGGCTAAGCGTAGACAGCAAGATAACAGGGATAGCTATTGAGCACCGAAATCCCAAAGTCACCAGAGAGTCGACATCGTGGTCTGGATGGAAGACAACATATGTATTTATCGTTATGGTGAGATTTTACATACCTCTGCGGTGTTGGTTGGAACTATTCATGTTATACAGGGAATATATATCAACTGGAGAGAACCTGCATTTTCTTCTGTAGTGTGTAAACAGAAAGTATGCCTGACAACCAAAAGAAGGATGGCAAAAGAAATGCAGGTAGTCGGAGGCCCGAATAGTACCGATGAAGGTATGAACAAAATAAATACCAGAGGGAAGTCGAGAGAGAACTGTTCCTCACAGTTCTGGCCTGCGAAACTATATCAAAGAGGAAACATTAGCTATACACAGAGATAGAGGTACTAATGGAAACGAAATTGGCGAGAATATCACAATTATCAAAGGAAAATCCTGATATGGTATTTACGTCTTTAGGACATCTGATTAATAAAGAAATGCTTAAGAGCTGCCATGCCCAGATGGATGGAACGAAAGCTGTAGGAATTGATGGGATTACCAAAGAGGAATACGGGAGAAGACTGGAAGAAAACATAAGCGCTCTTATAGAACGTCTAAAGAAGAAGTCCTATAAGCCGAAACCGGCAAGGCTGGTGGAAATACCGAAGGATAATGGAAAGATGCGACCGCTCAGTATTTATTGTTATGAAGATAAGCTGGTGCAGGAAGCACTGCGCAGAATACTGGAAGCGGTGTTTGAACCCATATTTTATGATGAAATGATGGGATTCCGACCCAACAGGGGATGTCATAAAGCAATCCGAAAATTAAACCTGATGTTGGAGAGAAAACCAACAAGTTATGTATTGGATGCAGACATTAAAGGGTTCTTCCAGCATCTTGACCATGAATGGATCATACGTTTTATAGGATCAAGGATCAAAGACCCCAATATTATCCGTCTTGTCAGACGGATGCTGAAGGCAGGAATTATGAACAACTATGAATTTGAAGAAACCGAAGAAGGAAGTGGACAGGGTTCTGTCTGTTCTCCTGTAATCTCCTGTATCTATATGCATTACGTACTGGTATGGTGGTTTAAAGAGGTGATAACACCAAAGCTGAAAGGATATGCAGGTCTGGTCGTATATGCCGACGATTTTGTGGTAACATTCCAGTATAAATCGGATGCAGAGTGGTTCTATGAACATCTGAAACATAGAATGGGACACTTTGGATTAAGCCTTGAAGAAGAAAAGAGCCGTCTGATAGAGTTCGGGCGTTATGCAAAAGAAAGATGCAGAAAAGCCGGAACGAAACCAGGCACTTTTACTTTCTTAGGTTTTACACACTACTGTTCCAAAAGTAGGAATGGCAGATTCAGAGTGAAGAGGAAAACCAGTAAGAAGAAGTTTGCAAAGAAGTGCAGAGAAGTAAATCTTCTGTTAGTGAAGATGAGAACATGCAGATTAAAAGAGATTATTGAAAAACTTAACCAGATACTGACTGGTTATTACCATTACTATGGAATTACGGACAATACAGAAAGTATAACGGCATTCCGATATAACATCATGAGAAGCCTGTTCTATTGTCTGAACCGGAGAAGCCAGAAGAAAAGCTATAATTGGGTAGAATTTTTAAATATGCTGGATAACAGCTATCCACTGGTAAGACCCCGGATATATGTCAATATATACGAATGATAATGTGAACGATTCGTTTCGCAAAGAGCCGGATGCGGGAAAGCCGCACGTCCGGAATTCTGTGAGGGGTGTACGACCATAAGGGGTGCACCTACTCGACATCGAAACGTCAAACACCATATTTACGTCCGGATCGCTGAAACATAGTTCTCCACTTGATTTTACCTGTACCAGGTTCATACGGTAATCAGATACCAGTGGTTCTATCTTTTCGGGGATCTCCAGCATATCCTTCAGGGAAAACGGACCATCCCATTCACTTTCTCCATAATATACACACAGACTAATCACCGGATGCAGCCGGTCGGTCTTCTTAAAACCTGACAGGAATTCATCCGCTGAATGGAAATCCCCGTTTTTCTTATTTACTGCTGCAATCTCATCATATTCTTTCATGTAAGAAAACGCATCTCCGACCATATGCCGTCTTCTTTACAACATCCAGGATTTTCTGTACTGTTTCCGCATGACCATTAAATTTCAGCATGGAGGAAACATCCGTATCTGCTTCTGTAAGATCCTGCGGCTTCAGCACCTGTTCCCCGTTAAAAAATACTGCATTGAACAGATCCGCAAAATGTCTGTTGTCTCTCCAGAAGTTCTTCAGTATGGTATCCGGTTTGATCTTATTTTTTTCCGTCGTATCCAGCACCTCCCGTTGATTTATTTCTGTTATCAATATAGCATAATTATTACCTTGTTTCCACGAAAGGAACTATAAAAATTATTAAAAATCTGAAAAGTACAGAGTCGGATTACCTGATCTGTTCTTTTTTCTCATTTCGTCAGATGTAAACGATCATATAACTATAAAAATACCGCTCTTATGCGCAAAAAAGGCAGTTATAAATAACCATTTTTTCAGGATTCTGCATGAATTTTTAATCCGAGAATGGGTTTTTAATCAAAAATCAACCTGTCCACCACCCAAAGGGGAACTATAATCATGACAAAGATTAAGAATACGAAGAAAGGCATGGCTAAGAAAACCTTAAGTATGTCTCTCGTCGTTGCAATGCTGGCAACCTCTAATGTGCCGGTTTGGGCTGCTGAGTTCAGCGATGGAAGTGACGCAGATGTTGCAATTACATCAGAAGCTCCGATTGCAGAAGATACAGATGCCGCTGATGCAGCCGCATTCTCCGATGAGGCTACACCAGAAGTTACAGAGAATACAGATGCTATTGCAGATACTGCAACAGCAGCAACAGAAAAAGCGTTATATTTTGAAAAAGCAGAAATTGGTAAAGCAGTTTCACTTGCAAACGACAGTGTATTAAAAAATGCTGAAGGAAAAAATGTTACTGTTTTTGATTATGAATGGTTGATTAACGGAAGTCAGCCTGCCGATGATAACGGAAGTGCTATGGCTAATTCAGGTCAGGTACGTCTCGGAGGAACCGGAGCCGATGCTGCTACAATTAGAAATGCAATTAAACCGTTTACACCACAACCGAATCAGTTAGGTGGAAAACTTACTCTTAAAATTACAGGTGTCAAGGGAACTGCCGAAGATTTTGAAGGTTTCACATATGAAACTCCTGCTGTAACTATTACTGCAAAAGATGTAACAAGTATTGTTGCTGGAATCAGCCAGACAGGTACTTTAACTTATGATGGTACAGCAAAAACATTAAAAGCAAGCGATGTAAATCTTACATATGCTGCAGGTTATAATGCTTCTAATGCTGGTATCACAGCTTCTGATTTCAATTTCACATATGATGGTGATACTGTGAATGCTACAAAAGCTGGTGAACCTGTCAAGGTTACTGCAACTGTTAATAAGCCTGGATACCAGGGTTCTCTTACGTTTAATATGACTATTAGCCAGAAAACACCTGCTGCATATTCTGATTCTGATAAAGAATTAACAGATAAGACAAAAAATGATTTAGCTGTTAACTTAAAGAAGACTCAGTATAAATATACAGGTTCAGCTATTAATCTGTTAACAAATGCGGAAGATAACTTTACCTTAAAGAGCAATATTTCCGGAAACACATTAAAGGCTAAAGCAATTACTAGTGTTAATCTGGTTGATGGTACTCTTACAAATGCTGGTGATTCTGCAAAAGTGAAAGTGTCTATTACTAAAACAGGCGATGACGAGTTGAATCGTAACTATGCTGTAGGTGCATTTGATTCCAGCAAAGGTATTGGATATACTACAGCAGAGAAAGCTACTGTTGTTGCCCGCGATTTAAGTACATGTGCAATTGATGATATCAGTATTGGACTTTTGAAATCAAAGAATATCACTAAAGCAGATATTAAGAAGCTTCTTTCAATCTCAGAAGGAAAAGAAACTCTTAGCACTAATACAACATTTATGGATAATGTGGATATTGAAGTTGATACAGATGCAATCCATAAAGGTGGAGAAGGTACTTATACAGTTGTTGTAAAACCAACAGATACTACGAAGAATGTGATTAATAGAAAGACTATTAATCTTTATGTTGCCCAGAACAACATTGCAGATGCTACTTTAGTTACTAAAGATGGTCAGTTAGCTGCTAATACAGAATTAAATTCTTCAACTGACTTAGGTGATGAATTCTATCAGGGCGGTTCTGCTGTTGAAAAAACTGCCGATCAGTTAGGCACTATTGTAATTAAAGGGTCTACTGATGTTGTTCTGAAAGCTGGTACCGATTATAAGGTGATTTATGAAAACAACACTAATGTTGGTAAAGCCAACGTTTATTTACAGGGAATCAGTAGTACATTAGGTGGTAAAAAATGTATTGGTACATTTGACATTAAACCCGCAGAAATTACTTCAACTACAATTACTGTTCCAGAATCAGTAGCTTATGACGGTTCTAAGACAGAGGCTTCTGAATATCTGAAAAAATCCGATATCAAAGTACAGGCTAAGACATATACCTGGACTAAGAAAACTAATGGAACTTTTGATAAAGTTGAAAAATTAATTGATGTACCAGATACACTCTATAAAACAACATTTGGTACTAAATCTGGAACTCTCAGTGGTGGTAAAATAGTTGATGGAACAAAGTTAACTACTACTGTAACAGAAGCAGACAAAATTGACACAACAAGTGATGCATATAAAAACTATAAAATCTCTGCATTAGCAAGCGGTATAACAGCATCTAAGGATACAACAGTAGCTACTTTATCCATTGCAAACGCAGATGTAACTGTAGTTGGTGCTCCATTCGTTTATACAGGAAAAGAAATCAAACCTGATTTAGTTGTAAAAGATGGTAACCGCACACTTGTAAAAGATGTTGATTATGAAGTAGTATCTACTGTAAATGCAACAAATGCGGGAACAGCTAAGATTACAATCAAAGGTAAAGGCGATTACAGCGCAGCTAAGACAAAGACTGTAGAGTTTACCATTAATAAGGCAGATTTGTCAAAAGTGACTATTACTCCTAAGAAAGCATCTGTTACTGCTAATAAGTTTACATATTCAGGAAGTAAAATTGCTCCTGCAATTGCTGATTATGACATTAAACTAGGCGATGTAACTCTTGATTCAACTGCTGAAAACCTTAAAGTTACCTATCCAGCAAGTTCTTCAGCAAATGTAAATGCTGGTAAAGAAGCAGGTAATGGAACACTCTCAGTTAAAGATACAGCAAAGAATCCAAACTTTGAAGGGACAAATGCATTCAAGTTTGATATTGAACAGGCAGAATTAGCTGAGAATGGAATCTTTACACTTTGGAAAGATGGAAAGGTTGTTGGATTTGATAAAACAGCTACATCTGAAAGTGGCGTTTCATCCTTTGCGCCAATCTTTACAAATGATGGAACAGAGCATACTTTTGATAAAGTAACTTACAAACCAGCTGATTCCAAATATAAAGAAGGCACTGATTACGAAGTTAAATACTACAACAATGTTCGTGGAGAAGTTGCTGCCATCTATGTAAATGCATTAGGTAATTACAAAAATAAAGATAATAACAAATTTGCGGACAAGAAAACAACTTATACTGACGCAAGATTCTTTAAGATTGGTGCTATTGCTATTAAGAAATCTGATGTCAAAGTAGCAAATACTGAATATGCTGGAGGAATCGCAGTTAAACCAACAGTAACAGTTACCGTAAACGGAAAAACTCTTGTAGATGATTCTGATTATAAGATTGAAACTGTAGGTGATGCTTCTAACGTAACTGCTAAAGATAAGATCTTAAAAGCAAAATTATATGCAAAAGATGGTTATGTATTAGATACTACATCATGGGGCGCAGGCAACATTAAGACAGATGCAGACGGTTCTTATGTAGAACTTACATGGAAAGTTGTAGCAAAAGATCTTAAGAACACGACTGTAACTGTTGATAAAGATGGAAATGTAACCGTAATGAATGGTTCCGTTGTTGTTCCATCCAAAGAATATGATGTCAAATTTAGTGAAGACGGAAAGAAAGTAACTGTAACAGCTAAAGCTGACAGCAAAAATTATACTGGTTCCAAAGAAGTTGATGTTGACGCTGTTAAAGTTGGTGCTCCAGTAATCAATACTGTTAAAGTATCTGGTAACAAAGCAACAGTAATTCTTTCCGACGAAGCAGATGGTGCATCCGGATATGATTATGTAATCTCTACATCTAAAGATCCTTCAGATAAGGAAGCACGTATCGATGTTGTTAAGAATCAGGTTCAGACAACCGCAGCATTTAAATATGTTCAGCAGGGAACATACTATGCATACTGCCATGCTTGGAAACGTGATGAAAATGGTAAGAAAGTATTCGGCGAATGGTCTAATGTTTATCCATTCTCTGTAACTGCAATAACACCAGACACACCAGAAATCCTCAGTGTTAAGACAAAGGGTTCTACAATTACTGTAACATACAAAGAATCCGCTAACTCTACAGGATATGACGTAGTTCTCGGAAAAGGTTCCAAGAAAGAACATGGCGAGACACGTCCATATCAGTATGGAAAATACAAAAAATTAAATGTTAAACCAGGTGTATGCAAAGCTGTATTCAAGAACATTCCTGCAGGAACATATTATGCAGGAGTACATTCCTGGAACAGATCAGCTTCTGAAAACGATAACAAAGTATTCAGTAAGTGGTCAAATCTGGAAACTGCTAAAGTTAAATAATCCATTTGGGTAATTAATACAGATTCCTAAAAAAGAAAGACTCTGCGTGTAACAGCCAGGGTCTTTCTTTGAATACTTTTTTATATTTAGCAACAGAGGAAGGAGTTTGATCGGCATTGTGTAAAGATTTTATAAAAAACATATTTTTTTCAGCAATGATCTTTCTGATGACCCTGTCAAAGCTCAGAAAAGAAAAGATTTATATACAGATATGATCGCACAGATAATCAGCGAGTCACTATTCTTTTTTCAGGATGATTACTATAATGCTGATATTTCAACGATAGAACGTGAAATGACTCATATCTCCTATTGCATCGAAACATTTCCGGTTGTAAATTCTCGGTAATTCACAAGTTGCTTCATATCTGTCAGGACCTGTTTTTGTCAGGACAGGTGTTTCATCCGGAACCTGGATGGAGATGGGAACTTTCACATCAACCCCTTCGCTGTAGTCTATCAGAGCATAATATTCACCGGGTCCCAGATAAACATCGTAATCATTATCTGTAATCTGTTTAAAGTTGCTGTCCAGAAGGCTTCCTGTATACAGGTTACCTATAGAGTCAGCCATCCCAAGATTTTCTTTTCAATCAGGTTGTTCAGAGTACGTACTGCTTTACTCTTTTCCATTTCTGCTGCTTTCTCAATTTCTGATCTTGACATTTTTTCTTTTCCCTTAAGGATGTTGACCAGGTATTCCTCTTCGCTGATTCCGACAGGAAGAGGATATTCACTGGAAGTACCAGCTGATGAAATTCATGCTACATTAAACGGAAATGAAATTGATATTGCTAAGAACTTTACTTTATCATACGGTGAAAATCTTAACATTGGTGAATTTCAGGACAGCCACTTATATTTTTTTATTTCGTATTCTTTTGAATATTTCATACTGACGTTCCAATTCCATTTTTTCATCTGTAAACAGGCCTTTTGCTTCCAATATTCGCTCAATAGCCTGAGATGGATCCATTGTATGATATGGCAAAAACAGCCCTTTCAGTTCCTTTGGCTTTACGATCTTATAGACTTGCATGGAAGTTAATTCGTAGGTTATTACAAAATACCTGTAAATATATCCAATCCAATACATTTCGTTACGGGTATATTTCACAGAACCATAATTAGAAAACCCATATTCTTCATTAACCAGCTGCAGGATATCCTCTGCCTGGATATTACTTTCCAGTACTGATCCATCATCAAGCCTTTTAGCTATTCGACTCCTCATAAATCGCCTGATAAAAATCTCTGAACTTGACTCCATTTTATCAATTGACTTTTCAAATGCTGTTGCCTGAAGTTCACATAAAAGCACTCCATCCTTATTCATCCTTTTCATATATTGGTCACCCCTTTATGACAGAATCTCATCAATATATCTTCCCTGCCCTCTATATTGCCTTTTAGCTAATTTAACTTTGTCATCACCCAGTTTTGACTCTTCAAGTCTTATATTTTTATAGTATTCCCTTTCATTATTTGATATATAGCATCGTTCTGTTAATTTTATCTGGGATACAGCCTTTTCAGTCAGAAAAATATACTGCATCCCAAGATTTGTGGCAGCAAGACAATGTTTACACTGTTCATCTGTAAGGTCTCCGGCGATAAATGAATTAATGATTTGAAACATACGGTTATCTGCAATTGGAGCAATTATGTAATCACAGTTCCGTGACTGTTCTATAAGTGCTTTTACTGCCGGATGATCCTTATACTCATCCAATGTTCCCCTATAGTAAGCAATCGTCATCATCCATTCCTGATTTACTTCATATCTCTTGCATTTCAGATATCTGTCATCAAATCTGATATAATATACGGAAGAATTACCAAACCCTGAAACAAATGATATTGCCTGCTCATAACTTTCTCCTGTATAAAATCCCTGCCCAAAATCATTATTTTTTCTTCCCTTATAAATATCAATCTCTCCGTCAATTTCAGTTTTAGCGCCATGAAAAAGCAATTTTTCATTTGCACCTAAGTCATCTCTCCAGAACATTTCCTTTAATTTGTTTATCTTTATGTTTTTATCAAATGCAAACGAATATACTGCTTCCAAAAGCCTTGCCGATGGTTCTGTTTTTTTCAGCTCGGTTCTTGAGATTGTCACCTGCTCTACTCCGATTTTTTCTGCAAGTTCACCTTGAGAAAATCCCAGAATCTCTCGTATAGACTTCAGATCCTCTGAAAAATTATATTCCATATTCATCACCTCAAACTTATTTATAGCATATTACTTAAATAAGTTCAATTAAAAATTTTATTTGCAACTGGTAAATACCGAATCTGTTTCCCAGAGTGTTTAGGATTTAAACAGTATCGCCTTCTCTGTTTTTTCAAAAGTCAAAATATGGTGATGAAATTCAATTTCAAGCGAAAGAGAAAAAACAAACGACACATTTGACGGGGTAAAATTAAAATTGTGGGTAAAATTAGAAAGAACTTCTCCTGTTTTTTATGGAAATCCATTAGATACCGGAATCCCAAAAATAGTGTATTATATTTTACTCTGATATAAGTAAAGAGCCCCGGACCAGATGGACCAAAGGCTCTTACTGATAGAGGTTTCCGTTTACCAGTATTTTTTTACATAATTGACAGCTTCTTCCTGTGACAGGGAAAATTCATTCATGATGTTTCTGACTGTATCTGTCTCACTGATATTAAAATTCCTGCAGGTCCTTACAGTCGCACGAATGCCTTCAAGGATACCTTCCCATCTGCCTTCCTGACGGCCCTCCTGTCGACCTTCTAATCTGCCTTCCTGTCGACCTTCTTCGACACCTTCCTGCCTTAACTCTTCTAATGCATTACACATATTGATCTTTCCTCCTCTCTGCTCCAATTCCAAAGCATGATTGATCAGCTTCTGTGATTCTGTAATAGCACCTATCACAACGCCCAGATCTGCCGGGATATCATGGTCACTGTAGACTTCTTTGATCTTCGCATAATCCCTGGCATAGATCAGACAGGTAACAGTAACTGTTGCAGGTAAGACGTTGGTAGAGGGCAAAGATTACAAATTAAATATCCGTCCTCAGTCTGCTGATGATGACTTTACATATCCAGATTCCGTTATTAATGCAACTAATGGTAAAATCTTCTATGTAGATGTTGTTGCAATGGGCGGCTATACATTTGATAATGTTGCAGGTGGCAACACCTTTGCATGGGGAATTGATAAATTCGATTTTGCAGCAGCAAATGTTACTTCTTCTGGTGATACTGTAACAGTTAAAAATGGCAATATGACTGTTGATCCATCTGACTATACAGTAACAAAAGATGAAACAGCTGGCACTGTAACAGTTGCAGCTAAAGAAGGAAGCAAGAACTATACAGGTTCTCAGACCGTTAAGATGAATAACGTTCAGATTCAGGCTCCTGTAATCAGTAGCGTTAAAGTTGTTGGTAATAAAGCTACTGTAATCCTTTCTGGTGAAAGCAATGGAGCAAGCGGATATGACTATGTTATCTCCAAAGCAAACGACTACTCAACAGAGCGTGTTGACGTAACAAAGAACCAGATTAAGACAACAGGTGACTTCAAGTATGTACAGCAGGGAACATATTACGCATATCTGATATTTATGAAGAGATATTCAGTGACTATAGTTATGGATTCAGAGCCG
>OGWU01001869.1_pt1 | contig 11406 bp, 8 predicted proteins | sample 1576071 | NCBI WGS metagenome assembly OGWU01 (sample SAMEA3541582, study PRJEB24748) | human gut metagenome | biome: human gut; feature: human-associated habitat; material: faeces | place: China | collected 2012
CGGAACAGAAGTCTGTCCTAACGATGTGTTTTCTATCGGTAAATCAAAATCGAAAGAGTTACGGGGATAATCTTTGGCTTCTTGCAAGTTGTATTGGATATTCATTGTGCTTTCCGAATATCCGATACCGTCTATCGTATATCCCATTGGTCCCGTATATTGGGTAAGTAAAACAAGCCTCGGATCGGCTTTAGCGATCGCAACGATCATATCATGGCCGGAAGCCTCTCCATCCCATTTATACCCCCAGACCATGGCATCAGGTTGAGTTCCGTCATGCCATTCGATAACCAATGCGGCCAGCGGCTGGGTCCATATGGGCCTGTTGGGACCTGAGGTCACCCGGTTGGAACCGGAGCCTACCCAAAACTGAATGTCCTCAAATGAAAATCGCGTGTCTGAACGTAATTCTCCTGACCGAAAGTTCGTCTTGCCCGTATTCAAATCCGGACGTGCGATACCTTGCACCTGCCTTTGCGCAAATCCTTCAAAAAACAAGGCGCACATAGCAAGCATTAAAGATAAAAATCTACCCATATGTATGTCAATTAAAAAAATTAGATACATGTATCTAAATACAGAGGTCGCATGCGACCTCTGTACTATCCCGTGCAATTAATTGTCCACGAAATAATGCTATATATCCCAAGACGAATCCTATTCCAAACCCCGGTGGAATGAATCCGAAGAAAGCCTCTATTGCTTTCATAAAATGTATTGGCAGGTCTTCTGACTTGCTCCAATTTTAGGTCGACCTTCCCGTTTCAAAAAACAGTGGCAATGAGTGATGCCTAAAATGTGTATTTGAGCTTACAGCAGCGGGACTGTTCAGGATTTACACCTGATTCCCTTTTAATTATACACCCCGAACGGTATGTATAAACCAATACAAGTACAAAAATATTAAATCTTTACTATTTTGAGCAACCTTTTACACTTAAAAAGCCGGAATCCTTGATGAGAAAAGGAGACCGACTTTTTTTATTCATATTATGGCAGTAAAATCTTCCTTGTTATCCTGTCGTTCGATTGCTCTACACAAATTATATATACGCCCGGAGTCAGATGTCCGACCGGGACCGCATCGCCTGAGGCCAACATCCGTTCCAAAACTTTCGCGCCTGTTTGGGAATAAATCTTGATCTTCTGTATATTTTCTCCGACAACCGAAAGATTATTCCCTGATAAGAAAACCCGTATGTCTTCCGTTGGTTCCATATTTTCATTGGAGGTCACGTCTCCACTTGTCGATACGGCCAAGTCATGAGTGACCAATTTCCCGTTTGAGTTGAATTGAAGTGTCACGTTACCTTCTTTCACAGGATCTGTCGCTTTCAAAACAAGCGAATCATTCCTGATGAAAGCCGATAGGGAGTTGTCACAAGTTATGACGGACTTCACGATAGATACGGACATATTGTCTTCATCACAAACCTTATCCCCTAAGTACAATTTGTATTCTTCCCCGATACCCGGTAATACGATATCTTCCGGCATTGCGCTGGAGATTACCGGAGCTTCATTATCCGGAAATACAGGGATCGCCGGGAACCAGTAATTCTGTATCATCGAGTATTCGTTTCTCAATTCTCCGGTAGAACTGATCCTGGCCAACTCATGTGTCGGGTCTTGAAACTCATGGTACAAAAAACAATAAAGATCATCCGTTACTGGATGAATACGAAAACCGGTACCATATAATCGCCAATTACCTGGCATTTTTGTCACGTCATATACCATGGAAAATTGTTTTTTATCAATATCATAGCAATAAATACGATACCCCGTAAACCAGCTCCCCTGTGTAGGAGGATAACCGTTCCAGTAAATCTTGTTCTCTTTCGTACTGGCACAAAAACCGTCAGCCGTCCAGGCATACCATGAATTTGGTATATATTCAATACCTTCCGGGAAATAAACACGTTCCATTTCGAACGTATAAGGGCTTAACTTGAGCATGTAATTCATGGCGGCCCCCAATCCTTGTACGTCCTTGGCTACACTAATCCACAAATTCCCGTCTTTTGACAAAACAATGGAGCCAAAACCTCGTTGTTCTTCTTTTCCTGATTCATCTTTCTCAAGTGGAGCCTTGATTGTTCTAACCAGTGTATCCGTTTTCGGATCAATCACCAAAAGCCCGTATTGCTGGTGTATGGCAAAAATATAATCATTGGCACGTACCATGGTCCCTATTTGAGCATAATACAGTTGTCCATATCCCTCGTCATTTGGATTACCCGTACCTTTGATTTGCCCCCCAATGGTCAAATTATCATTGTCGAATACATAAATCCCATTACTCGTACCTATATAGCCTTTATGTTCATCTACAGGTAAATAAGAACGCCCATCGGCGATGGAGATCAGGGTTTCCTTACCGTCTTTGTCTGTTTTCGTCGTTGTCGCTATGTATGGGAATTCCTTGATAACCTCCATGGTCGAGGCATCGCATACGGCAAAACGACTACCGGTTATTTTTGCTCCGGGATCCCGTTCCTGTTTTGACACAAAATAAAAGCGGTTGCCATAAATCGTACCGAACTGGGTCGTACATCCCAATTCACGTCCAGGATTTTCTTTTTGAAAAGCCCTATAAATCCATTCCCCTTGATTGGTCAGGAAATTGACGGTGCTGTTTTGATGGCCGTACCAGTCCTCATTCACGATGAAAACACCATCCGAATAATCCACGTCTCCATCCGAGGCGCTCCGTAACTCAGGAACCGGTCGGTTCAGGCTGATACCCTCTGCCGTCCATCGGGTATTACCCCGTTGAGCACCGACAGACGAGACAAACAGCAAAGAAATAGCTGTGGTTAAAATTTTCTTGTTCATAATCCTTTTATTTTGAGAATTGCGTTATCGTATTGTTGTTTCAGGCTCACCGGATCAGGAGGTACAACCTCCTTTGTTTCTATGTGAAGATCCTGTGCCCGTAAGACTTCGGTGGATGTTTCTCCTATCCATCCACAAAACTGGTTGATTCCGGAATATACCTTAATAAAATCCACCCCGTCAAGATGAACCGGATTCCCTTTTTTATCGACAGCCCAGCTAATATCAAAATCGTTCAAATCTTTTTCTTCATTCGGATGGTTGTCGACGTACCCCCAAGGGTAAGAATACAGGACATAATATCTCCCAGCTCCGCTTTCATCTATGGCGTTCGCTTTCAAGAGGGTTCCGGTAAAGGTTATATCCTCTTCTGATAACCATGCCGGATAATAAGGTTGTGTATGATAAATTACCTGAGATACATAACCAGACTCTCCTTGATTATCCCTCCAGGAAATATAAGTTAAATCCGATATCTGCTGGCTCATGTCCGGTTCCGGAATCTTATCGGGATCAGGTTTCCGGTAAGTGATGGAATATTCCTTGACCGTTTCCGGCTTATAATATTCACTACCCGCCAACTCGTACCATTCATCGTCCGGTAAACCATTCTGATTCGTATCAAAAGAGACCTCTACAATCCCAGGTTCACAGCTTCCTCCTTTTTTATCCTCAAACTCCGGTAAATCAGAATAGAACGCATTCCCTAAAACGCGAAAGTCTTTTTGTCCTTGTACATTGATCACCGTATGATCAAAACCGAATATGACATATCCCCCGTAACTACCCAGCGAGATCATCTCGTCATTTGTGCCGGAAATATTTTCCTCCACTTTTTTTCGTATATCCTCCTCCGTTTCACCTTCCAGATATTCAGGCATGAGATTGACAAATTGGCCTGGCGCGGGACGGTATTCATAGACTTTCGAGATATAGGGACTATATTCAATCTCCTCGTGCATAACCACGAAACGGAAATCATGTTTATAAGGAGTTGTAGGATCAATGATCTCAAAAGTAAGATCGTATGTTCCGGTATCCTTGGCAAGAAATATATAATCTCTCTTCTCCGACAAAAGGCTATCCCGTCCATCCGACCTCAAGGTCCACCGGTATTCCTCTCCGGTAAAGGCAGGATGTAATGCGTAAGCCTTCATACGAGGCAAATAATAAATATCGTCAATTCCCAAACTGACCATCTGTATGTCTTTATCACAACCGGAAAAGCCGAATACAGACAAAAACAAAAAAAAGACGCTCTCTCTCCACAATCTACTCATGTTCATTCCTCCTTGTTTACAAAGACCATATGGGCCGGTATATCCCCTGTGCGGACACCCCATTTTTGAAATCCGTCTTGATCATAGCAATACAGTGTTCCACTGGAAACATAGTTCTTCGCATCGGTGACATAAATATCTTTCGTCACAGGGTGGACGGCAATTCCATAAGGTATCTTGATGTCTTTCTCTGTTCCGTCGGATATAAAGCTATCCCTGATTACTTTTTTTGTGCGGATATCTATCACTCCATAACCAATCGTGTTACTTTGAGTATTATTATTCCATTCCGTACTGTAATAATATAGACAATCATCGTCAATCCATAAATTGGAACAAGGAATATTTAACGTGTCGGTTACGACCATCTCCGTATAACCCGGGCGTTTTTCCAATACATACAAATTGGAATGGATAGTGTTGTAATCTCCTCTGGATGTTACCCATAACTTACCATATTTGTCTGCTCTGATACGATGAAGATTGATACCGACCGGTATTTTCTGCACCTGCTTGAAACGCTCCAACTCAATTACAGAAACGGTATTGTCATAATCGGGGGCACGATATCCTCCGGAATTGGCTACATACAAATATTCTCCCAAAACAGTCAACTCATCCGGTTGATAACCGACCGTCACTTTCGCCTCTACCTTCAATGAAGCCGTATCTACCCGATAAACAGCCCCCTGTGGCGCATCCGGATCAATTTGAACGGGGCCTACATAAGAGGTTACATAAGCTTTTCCCCGATAAAAACGGATGTACCGGCAATTTGGGATATCCACTTGGGATATCCGAACTCCGGTTTTTGCATCCAGAACCTCCACTTTATGGGAACAGTTTACTACTACATATAATTTACTTCCATAAATTTGGATATCATTACCTACATCTCCCAATTCCTTTACGACATCCGGGTTCCTCTCGGAATAAAGATTCCGTATATAATATCCGTTAACAAAATCCAAATAATCGAGCGTGCATTTGTTGCTGCCCATATTCCCCTCATTCACCAAATACATTCCGACAGGATCAGCATCCGGTTGTATGCCATCCCCAATCAACTCGTATTCCGAAGGGACGACAATTTCAATCTTCCGACAAGAAGAAAAGGAAAGGATAAAGATGCTTATATAAAATAACAGCTTCATACTCATCGGTATTATAATTCGACCGTTAAAGACGCCCGATAATTTCGCTTGGGCATAGGATAATTCAAAATAACATCATAATCTTGACTCAACAAGTTGTTGACCTCCAAAGATGCTTTCAGTGAACCAAATTTCATTTTGAATTCTTTAGACAAGGAAATATCACTGGTATACCAAGGTTGTGTATAGTTGTATTTGATATTTTCCTGTTGGTTATAGCGTTCCCCCACATAAATAAAGCTGTAATTCAAGTCCCAGCCTTTGTAAGAAGCTTGGGCGATGGCAGATCCGCTATGCCAGGGTATATAAGGGATCTGGTCTTTATAATAATTATCGGAAGGATCGGTATAATCTTGCGCCTTTTGATAGGTGTATTGTACTTTCATGGTAATGAACAAGTCTTTCCAAGGATTAATCATCGTTTCTGTACTTATATCAACACCTCGTATTTTCACTTTCCCCAAATTTAACATCGTCCAACGGAATTGTTGTCCCTTCGGATAAGCGATTATCTTGTCCTTCACATAATTATAATAGCCGTCCGCTTGTATCTTAAAATGGCGAAATAATTTATTCCCCCACTGTTTTTGGTATACGGTTCCTAGATTATATTGCGTGACATATTCGGGATCCAGCTTGGAGTTTCCCATATCAGCATAATACAGGTCATTAAAAGTGGGCATCCTGAATGTTTTTTTATAGAATGCTCGTAGACTAAAATCATGTTTATCAAATGGCTTATATGAAAGAAAAACAGCAGGAGTAAGTATTTGCCGGGCTTTGGGGGCTGGCCCTTCTTTGACCCGGTCGTTCACAAACGTCGCCAAACCGCTTCCCTGCAACTTTACTTTTCCCAGGCGGAGAGCCGTTGCGATCGACAGCAGGTTGGTAAAACGGGTGGGGAATACAAAACCGTACATATCCGCTTTCATCTCATTCCATTGAAAATCGTATGACATGGAAACGTCCCAGAATGGGAAAATCGTGTACATATTGGCTGTAGAAACATAAACCTCACGTTGTTTATAAAGATTATCCACCTCGATCAGTTTATCGTCATTATTTACATAGTGTGTACGATAAAAAGCGTATTTTGCGTTAACCTGTGTTTTGAATTGATCGTTCACCTCTTTTACAAAAGAGCCCTGAAAAAAGGAATTGGTATCCCAGACCCGTTCTCCGCGACGCCACACGTTATTGACAATAGCGCCGGGGATACCACGTTCAGAATTATAATTATAAACTTTTGCGTTCCAGGTTCCTTTTTCGATTGTTCCATACAATCCCGCTTCCAAGCGGGTTGCGTTGATATCCCCGTTTTCCCGCACGGCGGTCGTATCGTATGCGATCTCTCCGGCCGGATTGACACGACGGTAACGGAACTTGTATTTTCCGCTGGCATTCAGCCATTCTGCACTGAACGAGGCCGCCTCAAAGCCGAGACAGTAGGTGCTCTTACGGGCCAGCTCACGAAGCCAGCCGCGGGAACTGATAGAACCGACCTCGCTGTCGGAGTTCAACGCGACGCACAATCGCAGCTCAGGCCGCTCACGGAGCAAATTCTGCACCAGTGCAAAGGCCAGCAGTATGCTGGATTTCATATCGGCGCAGCCGGGACCGTACACCTGATCCCCTTTGATGCGAAACGGCCGCTTTTCACTGGTGCCGACAGGAAAAACCGTATCCATGTGGCAGAGGAGCAAAAGATCAATGTCTTCGCTCTCCGGATAATTCCGCACCTCAAGGCAGGGGCCGTAGGCGGGGTCAAACACGTGCTTTTTGACCGTCAGCCCGAGTTGGCTGCACTTGCCGATGAGGAACGATGCGATCTGTCCAATGCCATCGGCAGTTCCGCTACCGCTGTCGATATTCACCAGATACTCAAGTTCCTGCAAAAACTGCTTTTCTTCGAAAATAACCATGAGCTCTTTAACCTGTTTATTTGGATTTTCCAGTCACTGCAAATTGATCAAAACGCCTGTCGCCACGGCAAAGCAGCCGACCAACGTCCAGATGAGAAACAGCGGCATCATAAACTTGAGCCACTTCTCAAACGGCACACGCGCAACACCCAACGCAGCCATCAGCACGCCGGAGGTGGGGATAATGCAGTTGGAGAAGCCGTCGCCATACTGATAGGCGAGAACTGCAACCTGTCTCGGAATTTCGAGGATGTCTGCCATCGGGACCATCAGTGGCATAACGATAGCGGCCTGACCGGAGGCGGAGGAGACAAAGAAGTTGAACACCAGGTTCACAAGGAACATGAACACGGCGGCCAGCGTCTTGGGCAGCAGCACCAGCGGCATGGAGATGTAATAAATAATGGTGTGGATGATCTGACCGTCAGTGATGATGACGGAGATCGCGCTGGCAAGGCCGATCAGGAATCCCGCGTAGACCATCTTCTTCACGCCGGAGATAAAGTTCTTGGCAATATCGTTGGCGTTCATCTTGCCGACAAAGCCGGCGGCGACGCAGGTAATGAGCATAATCGCAGCCATATAGTCATAGCCCCAGGCGAACTTGATGCAGCCATACACATACAGGGCAAGGCCGCCGAAGACGAGCAGAATGATGATGACGTCGCGAACGGTAAAGGTATCGTTCACTTCTGCGGAGAGGTTCTCGTCAAACGGATACTCGGAAACCGGCATGATGGAGCGGGAGGGATCTTTGCTGACGCGGACAGCGTAGCGCATAACATAGATGATCGTAATGAGAACGATAATCGCGGTGACAACGACACGGAAACCCATGCCGGATAGAAGCGGCAGCTCGGCCATCTGCTGCGCGATCTGCACAGAGCTGGCAGACATGAACGACGAGTTAAAGCCGGCATACGTGCCAAGATACAGGAACGCCATTGCCGAAACCCTGTCGAGCTTCATGATCTCTGCCACCGCAAGCCCCAGCGGAATAAACGCCACAACTGCGTTGATGAGAACGCCGGTCGCGCCCAGGATGGCAAAGAAGAGCATCACGAGCGGGATAAGAATCAGCGCTTTATTGGCCATCTTGGAAATTAGAATGCGAAGGCCTCGCTGAATGGCGGTCGTTTCCAGTGCGATCTCGATATAGCCGCCGACGAGCATGACGAAGAAGATCATCGTCGCATTATTCTTGAGGCCGGTATAGAACGAGAAGAGCAGATCCTTTAAGCTGGTAGAAGTCCGCTCAACAAAGTGGAAGGAGTTGGGGTCGACCATTGTCTGGCCACTTTCATTGGTGACCGTATCAAATACGCCGGCAGGGATGACATAGGTCATCAGTGCCATAAAGATAACAAGAATTGCTACGATGACATAGGTATCGGGGAGAGCAAAGCCTTTTTTCTTCTTTTCAAGTGAAGTTCCGTTCATAGCAGGATCCTCCTTAATCCTCTTGGGAGAAAGGCAGCATTCGGCGGATATCGTCTTCTCTTAGTTCCTCGAGCTTTTGTCTGCACGCGCGGATGCCGGAATAAAAAGGTTTGCGAAGAGAACTCTGATAATTGCGTGCAAGCAGCTGTTCGATGCGAAACATACCGTCTTCGGTGCTGATTTCTTCTCCGCGTAGTAATTTGTTAAAATAATTGATCTGCAAAGGGGAAAAGTCCTCAGAGGCCACCTCCAGAATTTTTCCACTCGAGCGGTTTACCAGTAAGGTAACGCTGATCGTGCCGTTATACTTGCTGAAGAGAACTGATTTTTCGGGAAGCCGGGCAAACCCTGTTAGCAGTATCTCTTCAAGATTCAATTCGGCCGTTTTTTTCTGATCCATTGTATAAACCCCAAATCATTACTGCATTGCTTGCAAGTACCTATACCGCCCTCATATCGATCACCAGTCTTTCATAATTTCGGGATGGATCGGAAAGAGGGCGTTATTGATGAAAAAAACCCTTTCCCGCAGCACCATACACCGCAAAAATACATGACGGACTTACGCCGCCCAATTTCTACATCCGCGATGTATTTACGTTGCGATAAAAGAGTTCGTTTTATCTGGTAAATATCAAGATGTATTCGATTGTTGTTTTTATTATATCCCGTCGTTGTCAAAATGCAATATATTTTTTATAAAGTTGCGTATTTTTTGTCGATTATACCAACGATCCAGCAATAAGGCTATGCGTTGTGACAGAAAATTAAGGAGATTGGTCAAAAATGAGGCCGCAGAACAGTCGTCGCCAGGCTTTTACAAATCGTTTGAAACTGCGCAGCATTAACACGCCGGCAACAGAAAAGCCTGTCACACAATTTGTCTTTTCAAGTGAAAGTGCGCTTAAAAAGACGACCCGCCTCAATCAAAGCAGTGTTTTGGGGCAGGTTCCGAATACTTTTGCGTTGATGATCTTTTCACGCACTGCAAAATCTTCCAGCGCGTGCTTTGGATAAATTGGCGGCTTTTCCAAAGACTAAGTGCAGTTTATCGAGTATAAAAGGAGTTTTGATAGATCGACAAGGGCGGCAATTTGGTTCCTAATTTTTTGGCAGAGAAAAAGCTGAAGCAACTGAGTGATTTTTACAGTACGCTCGCGGCGCATCTACAAAGGCTCCATGCCGCGCCTCTATGAAAACGAGCAGGTGGATCGGGAGCAATACTATGAATCCTATCTGGAGACATACATCAGCAGAGACATCAAGGATATATCTCAGGTCGTTCACGAGACAGCATTTTTGAATTTCATGTCGGTCGTAGCGGCGCGGACAGCTACCAACGTAAACTACGAAGCCCCTGCGTCTGAGGTCGCTGTATCCGCACCAACCGCAAAGCAGTGGCTTTCGATTCTGGTGTCCTCGGGGATTGTGGCACTGATCCAGCCCTACTCCAACAACGCCTTGAAGCGAGTGATCAAGGCTCCGAGAATGTATTTTCTCGACACAGGGCTCTGCGCACATCTCACCAGATGAACCAGCGCAGAGACATTAGAGCGGGGAGCGATGGACGGCGCGTTCTTTGAAACGTAGGTGGTATCTGAGATCTACAAGAGCTACCTCAATCAGAGAAAATCTCAGCCGCCGCTGTATTTCTACCGTGACAGCAACAAGAAGGAGATCGACTTTATCATTTACCAGGATGATGTCGTTTCGCCGATAGAGATCAAAAAAATTCTGCGCCAAAGGATGCCGCAAAGAATTTCAGCGTGCTGAATCCTGTTGAGAAAGAACCAGATGCTGACAGCATCTCGGCTGGAGTAGCGCATCTGAAAACGAAGATTGGGACCGGTGCCGTGATCTGCATGCCGCCGGATATGATCCCGGTCGATCAAAAAAACTGGTATGTTCCTGTTTGGCTGATTTGAGCAAACGCAGATTGAATTTCACAAAACTGCTGCCGCAATTCTGCGGCAGCAGTTCCTGCTGTGTGTCTGGTGAACACACTTTACTAATATGGAATTGATTCTGGGCATGTTCAGCGGTGGGCTATGAATAGGCGGAAAGAAGACAGTCAGCGGAGGCCATGAAGCGAGGCACGACAGGCGTTTCCAAGTGCTGCCAGTGGGGATTCCCTCGACTGGAAGGGCATTTCGGCGGGTGAGATCACGAAGCGTGTGACGGGCAAGGTGCAGAGCGGGTCGATCGTGCTGTTCCACAATGCGGGCGAGCACACGCCTGAGGCGCTGCCGGATATCCTCGACTACCTGCTCGCCGAGGGGTATAAGATCGTACCGATTTCGAAGATCTTGCTCACGTGCGACTATACCATCGACCACGAAGGCCGGCAGTGTCCGGCAGAGGCAGCACAGTGAGCGCGGTGTACTTAATAGTATGTGAAAACGAAAAAGAAGGGGAGTTCTCTTGCAAAGAGAACTCCCCTTCTTTACTTGATTTTCTGGGTTGCAGGCTCGTGCCTTTACGCGCCGATGATAATCGGGACAAACGCCGCGCAGGTGATGCACATCAGCATGCCCGTGCAGAACGAGTAGGCCATGGTCTCGGGATTGCAGTACTTTTCCACAAGCGGCAGGCACAGGTCGGTCGACGCTGTGCCGGGCAGCGTGATGGCCTCGATATAGCCGATCTTGCTGGCGATGAGCGGCAGGAAGATGAGACCCATCGTCTCGCGCAGCACGTTGTGCAGAAACGAGATCGCGCCCGCGACCGCGTGTCCTGCGCCGGAGATGACGCTCGGTGCCATCGTGTACCAGC
>OGWU01001875.1_pt1 | contig 11380 bp, 8 predicted proteins | sample 1576071 | NCBI WGS metagenome assembly OGWU01 (sample SAMEA3541582, study PRJEB24748) | human gut metagenome | biome: human gut; feature: human-associated habitat; material: faeces | place: China | collected 2012
TCTTTTTTATGTAATAGGAAATTACTCCGTAATGTTCCTATTACATAAAAACGCTTTGTTCTACAACATTTCCCGGTATTGTTCCGGGGTCATGCCGGTTTTCTTTTTAAATATCCGGAAGAAATATTTCGGATTGTCATATCCGACCGCTTTGGAGATCTGATACATTTTACGGTTGGAATCTTTTAATAATTCTTTGGATTTTTCTATCCGGACTTCGTTCAGATAATCAACAAACTTCATTCCCGTCTTCTGTTTGAACAGGGCAATCAGATAGCTTCTGTTCAGATAGAAAAGAGAAGCGATAAAGTCCTGCGTCAGATTTTTTTGATAGTTGTGCTGCATGTAGGTCTGGATTTTTTCAACCACATCATCACCGGAATAAATGCTTTCAGCCTTCAGAAGTTCCGTGATATTCATAAAAAACTGGTAGTAATAATCCTTCAGTTCCTCCAAAGAAAAGATGTAATTGACCACATTCTGGATACTGTTGGAGGACTTTGGTGTTTCTTGCTTCAGGTAATAATTCAGGATATTACGGCACTGTCCGGAAAGATAATAGCAGTAGTATTTTGCATCTGCAAGTGAGAAATCAGAAGTTCTGGCCATCAGATCAAAAAGCTGTTCGGTCAGATCCTGTACCTCGGCAGCCATTCCTGCTTCCACACGAAAAAGGAATTCCTCTTCCTGTTCCCATATAAAGGAGCGAGGTTCTGCCGCCTCCTTGTAGTAAAAGATGTTTTCGGAGTCTCCATTTAGTTTCTGGCGATTCAGAGCAGCGGAAGTTTCTTCAAAAGCATCATGTAATTCGCTGAGATCAGAATGTGGCTGACTGATACCTATAATCAGAGAATTCTGGAGATGGCGCACATAGTCGGTAAGAGCAGAAGAAATCTGATCAACCAGTCGCCTGGAATGAATCACTTCTGTATTTGGCATAAAAAGAATCAGGAAGCCCATCTGATTTGAAGCGGTATTTGGAAGATACAGAGCCAGGTCACCAAAACCACCATCTTCCAGCCAGTGCTGGATATTAACTTCCTGTATCTGTGAAGGCGATTCAAAATAAAGAGTGAGCAGGACAAGCTGATGGGTATCATTGATGAAATTCAGGCGTTTTGAAGAGATGGAACCTTCTCCGACATGATAACCAAGGATCAGATTGGTCAGATGTTGGATATCATAGTCATAGTAGGCGGCTTCTTTTTCTTCATCACTGTCTGTGACTCTTGAAAGGGTCTGGCTGTCTTCCAGGCGTTCAATCGCGCGGGAAATGCAGTCCTGGATTGCCTCCTTGCTGAATGGTTTCAGAATATAATCGATGGCAGCTGCGGAAATTGCCTGTTTTACATAGTCAAAATCCCGATATCCACTGATAACGATCAGTGGCATATCAGGATAACTTTCAGCCAGATAAGGAAGCAGTTCTTTCCCACCCATGATCGGCATCTGCATATCCAGAATCACAATGTCCGGATGCACTTCCTGGATCAGTTCGATTCCAGCTTTGCCGTTATCAGCTTCTCCAATACAGGTAATCTGTTCCTCCATGGGCTGAAGCTTTTTGATGGTGCCTTTGCGGATGAGCGATTCATCGTCTATGACAATATAAGTATACATATGTTTCTCCTCCTGTTATTTCAGAATAGGAAGCCGGATCTGTATGTTGGTCCATTCACCATGAATGCTGGTAACAGTAAGTCCATAGCCTTTGCCATAATACAGTTCGATTCGACTGTGAATGTTTTTTAGTCCGATGCTTTGCTTGTTGCGGTGCCCAAGTTCAGTAAAAGAAGCCTCTTCCATGAGTGAACTCTGGAGTTTTGTAAGTGTTTCAATATCCATTCCCTGTCCGTTATCATGTACATCTATCATCAGACAGTTGTTTTCGGTATATGCACGAATGGTGATCGTATCTCCGGTAGTACAGTAATTCAGACCGTGATATAGTGCGTTTTCAACCAGGGGTTGGAGAATCAGTTTCAGAACTTTGTTATCCAGATATTCAGATGAGATATCCAGATCCAGATGAAAACGATTGTCAAATCGGATCCGCTGAATGGTAACATAGTCATTTACATGGCCGAGTTCATCCTGAACAGTCACAAGCTCGCTTTGCGTCTTCAGGGTATAGCGGAACATATTTCCAAGAGCAAGCGACATAGTGGCAATAGTCTCATTATCTTCCAGTTCAGCAATACTGTTGATCGCTTCCAGTGTGTTGAACAGGAAATGTGAATTGATTCTGGCTTCAAGAGATTTCATCTGGGCATCCAGAAGAACAAGCTTGTCCTGATAATCCTGTTTGACCGCTGCATTCAGCGATTCCACCATGGCATTATATTCGTTATACAGCGTACCGATCTCATCTGTCCGATTCAGATACCGTGTAGACTGGATCAGAGAGTGTCCGGACTGAGAGGACATTTTATGACTCAGGTGTTCTACAGGACGTACCATATAGCGGGAGATAATATAAGCAAAAATAATATAACCGGTGATACATACCGCACAGATGAGTATGATCAGCACAGCTGTAATATTGAATTCTTTAGCCAGGTTTGTATAATCCATGACCATAGTAAGGCGCAGTGGTGAGAGATTGAGATCTGTATGCCATATGCTGTTTCCGGTATTTACAAAATCTGATGGAAGTTCATTATAATTAGTATACAAAACATCATTGGTTTTTGTATTATCAATAGTAAGTAAAGTGACCTCCGGCATGGTGTTGACGGCACTCAGATCCAGCATTTGGGAATTACAGTCCAGCATCAGGACTCCGACGACCTCATGAGTGTAGATGTCTTTCAGGCATTGTGCAAAGAAGATTGTTTGTTTGTCTCCTGTAAAGCAGTCGTGAACTGCATTGTCGCTTATGTAAAGTGCGCCATCAAGTTCCATGGTATCCTGATACCAGTCCGCATTCTGGAAGTCGTAATTAGACTGGATCGTGCCATTTTCGCCATTTGTACAGTTAAAAATATAACCGGATGGAGTAAAGATATAGATGCCATAAATGTCCTGATCAGAATACAGAAGATTCTGGCAGGTGCGTTTGAATGTCTGGGACATCCTGAAATATTCATAGGTATCCGGTGGTGAATCAGAATCTTTAAAATTCTTTAGATCACTGATAATACTGGAACCATCATTATAATAAAAGTTAAAAGTACCAGCTGTCTGTCGAACTTTGGTTAAAGTGTCATTAACTGCATTCTGAGCATTTTCAAACAGATGCGAAGAGATGACATTCATCCGCTCATAGGTTGTTTCTGTATAGCGTTTATAGCAGAATGCGGTGAAAATCACCAGTGGAACGGTAGCCAGAATACTAAATGTCAGAAATATTTTTGTACGTAGTTTCATTTTTTTACCTCGACAATAAAATCTAAAAAAAGTATACCATTAGACCCAACAAAAGTGTACCATGCCTGTGTTAGAATGTAAACATCAAAACAAGGACACGAAAACGTGAAAGGGAGGATTTAATCATGAAATTCAAAAAAATGGCAGCAGTTGCTCTTGCAGGCGTTACCGCATGCGCTACCGTACCGGCAGCAGTTCCGGTATTTGCAGCAGATGGTTATGATCATGAAGCAATCGAAAACGCAGGAGACATCACAATTACAATGATGGTTTCCGGTGTTGCAACAGACAACGACTTCGAAACAGAACAGTTACCGGCACTGGTAAAAGAAAAATGGCCGAACGTAACACTTGAGGTTACAAAACTTCCGGATGACAACTACTACACCTCTCTGAAAACAAAACTTGCATCCGGTGAATGCCCGGATATCATTCTGACACAGCCTATGTATGCTGGACAGAACTCCTGCTACGCACTGGCAGATGCAGGATATCTTGCTTCTTTAAATGATCTTGATAATGTAAAAGACAGAATGGACAGCCTTGCTTCTGTTACTTATGACGGAGATGTTGTAACAGATACAGCAGGTGTATCTATCCTTGGTACATATTATAACAAAGATCTGTTTGCTCAGGCTGGTATCGAAAGCGAACCACAGACATGGGATGAATTCCTGGAAGACTGCCAGAAATTACAGGATGCCGGAATCCAGCCGATCGTAATGGGTGACAAAGATCAGTATGTAATGCAGTTTGGTCTGTATCAGCTGGCAGCAGATGAAATCTATTCCAAGAACGCTGATTTTGATACACAGGTCAGAGAGGGCGATGCAAGCTTCACAGATGAAGGAACATGGGATACTGTTCTTGAAATGTACAAGACTCTGTATGACAAAGGATACATTGATTCTTCCAAATCTCTTGGATATGGTGCTTCTCAGGCAATCACAGATTTTATCGATGGCAAAGCAGCTATGACATTTGACGGATCCTTCAATGTAACAGCTCTTACAGCAGAAGGTGCTGCAGGAAACTTCGAAAGAGGATATTTCCCACTTCCAGGAACAGACGGAACATATACAGCTACATGCCTTTCTGCAGGATACAGTATCTACAGCAAATCTGAACATGTAGATGAGTGTAAAGAACTTCTTGACTACTGGATGGATGGTGAGTCTGATCTGTGGGATGCATACCTTGCATCAGGAAAGATCATCGCTACATATGGTAACGGTGCAGATTCTGCTCCAAACTATGATCTGTTCAAACCATTCGTTGATATGCTGAATGACGGTAAAGCTTTCTACTGGTGCAACCAGGCTTGGCCGGCTGGAACAGAAAACGAAATGTTAAATCTGTTCAGTGAAATGGTTGGCGGTCAGGGAACAGAAATCGATGATATCACTGAAGGAATGCAGGATAAATTCGAAGACCTTCTGGACGAATAATAGGGCTTAACCATTAGTAAAGTAAGAATATAATTATCACTGCCCTGGAACTTTATGTAAGCTTCAGGGCAGTTCCATTTCACTAGGAGGGAAAAGGAATGGCACAACCAAAAATGAAGAAAAAAGGTGCAAACACGTCTCTGGTATTTACCAATAAGATGTATTTCTTTCTGATACCGGCACTGGCATTTTTCCTGATTTTCTGGATTTATCCGGTATTGCAGCTTTTTTATTACAGTGTGACAAACTTCAACGGTGTCAACTACAATTTTGATTTCGTTGGAATGAAAAACTATCTCAAAGTATTAAATAACGGTACACTGACCAACTCCATGAAGAATACGTTAATCTATGCAGTTGTAACTGTACTGCTTAGTAATGTGGTAGGTCTTGCAGTCGCAATGATCCTTAAATTAAAGATTCATTTCAAGGGACTTTTCCGTACCTGTGCATACTTCCCGGCACTGTTCAGTGCAATCGTAGTCGGATTTATCTGGTCTTATGTATATATGCCAGGTTCTGGTATGATCGCGAGTCTTCTTTCTATGTTCGGAATGGATGGAGCAGCGTTCAACCCGCTTGGTAATTATAAGACTGCGCTTTATGCGATCGCGATCGTTGAAGCATGGAAAGCATTTGGTACTACCATGATCATCTATCTGGCAGGTCTGCAGACAGTTGACGAAAGTCTTCTGGAAGCAGGACGTATCGATGGATGTACAGAATGGCAGCTGTTCCGCAAGATTAAACTGCCATTGATCTCATCTACGGTAACTATCAACGTTATTCTGGCTGTTATTTCCGGCCTGAAGGCATTCGACTATTCCTTTATCATGACAAACGGTGGTCCTGGTAAATCAACAAAAACCCTGATGTTCCAGGTATATGAAACCGCTTTTAATGATATGAAGATGGGTCGTGCAAGTGCATTCTCTGTACTGGCATTCGCATTTATTATCGTAATCACAGTAATTATGCTTCTTTATATGAATAAGAGGGAGGTGGAATTATAATGGCATTCGGAAAGAAAAAAGAGCCACGCGAAGTAGAAGGATATATGAAGCTGACACCAAAGAGCTTCCTAATCTATCTTGCAATCATCGTGTTCTGTATCATTGTAATTGCACCACTGGTAATCGTATTCTCCAGTTCTCTTCGTTCTCCGGGAAATCAGGCATCTCCACTGCTTCTTTTCTCAGAATTTACTCTGGCAAGTTACAAACAGGCGTTCACTAATATGAACTATCCAATGGAACTTGTCAACAGTGTGCTGACAACTGCTGGTTCTGTACTTTGCGTTGTAATTTTTGCTACAATGGCAGCATACCCGATTGGACGTATCAAAACAAAAACAGCGAAGTTTTTGTATTATTTCTTCATCTCAGGTCTGATCATTCCATCTCAGATGGTTATCGTTCCGATCGCTCAGACACTGAACAGACTGGGTATCCCAAATACCCGTTTCACACCGATGATCATGTTTATTACCTGTTCCCTTCCGTTCTCCGTATTCCTGTTCGCAGGATTTATGAAGGGTGTTCCGGTTGAGATTGAGGAATCTGCATACATCGATGGTGCCAGCCTTCCGAAGCGTTTTGCTTCTGTAGTATTCCCGCTTCTTCAGCCGGCAATCGTATCCTGCGTTATTACACAGGGACTCTGGATCTGGAACGATTATTTCTATCCAATGGTATTTATTTCAAAGAAAGCGCAGTATTCTCTGCCTGTAGGTATGCTTCAGTTCCTTGGTGACAAGGAAAACCCTGCACAGTGGAATATACTGTTTGCAGCATGTGTACTCTGTGCACTGCCTCTGATCATTGTATTCCTTGCACTGCAGAAACAGTTCGTAAACGGAATCGCAGCAGGAGCAGTCAAAGGCTGATGGCTTTTACACAGAATTATATATGGGTCGGTGTTTACGCCGGCCCATTGATTTTATAAAAGAAGATTTTATATGGGGGCCAAGATAATAATGGAAAAAATATTTGACAGAAATTCAACAGTAAAAGAGGCGAAAAATTATAAGCCGTTTGCGGAAGCAGTTGAACATATAGAATGGGGTAAAGATGAAGAAGATACGCTGGAAGAAATTGCCAGGAGAGTATCGCCTTCATGGAATCCGGATGATATGGCATATGGTTTAAACCGACTGGCAGAATTATGTTATAATGATACAGAAGTTTTGCAGCAGTTTTATACAGATGAAGAAAAAAATGAAGATCCGGAAAAGAAAAATACAGCATTATTTTGGTTTCCAACAGGGAAAAAGGCTCCTTTTGCGATTTCAATCGCGGGAGGCGGTTATAATGGAGTATGCAGTCTGATGGAAGGATTTCCAGTAGCTGCAAAGCTTAATGAGATGGGAATAAATGCATTTGTTCTGGATTACAGGGCAGGCACAGATGATGCAGCAGATAAAAGTGAAGAAGATCTGCACAGAGCAATACAGTTTATTTTTGAAAATAAAGAAAGATTTCAACTGGAAGACTCATATGCAGTAGTTGGATTTTCTGCCGGAGGACATCTGACGGCTGAATTTGGTACAGATAATCGAGGATATAAAACAGCAGATCTTCCAAAACCGGAAATGCTTGGTCTTGGATATGCCTGTGTAAATCTTGAATTTACAGAAGAAGAGAAGAAACAACAATTATCAGAAGATATGTTTGGAAAAAACAGAGAAAAAGAATATTATATAGCCAAAAGAAATGAGTTTACAGTACTTGATCAAATTTCCAGTAACTATCCACCGGCATTTATCTGGCATACAATGGAAGATGAGCTGATTCCATATGAAGATAATGCAGTTGCAATGAAAGAAATACTGGATTGTGTCGGAGTCAGGAACCAGCTGAAATGTGTAAAACATGGATTGCATGGACTTGGACTTGGAACTGGAAGTGAAGCTCAGGGCTGGCTGGAGGAGGCAGTTGCTTTTTGGAAAAATCAAAAATAAAGAACAATCTGGAGTACTTCTGGATGTATTATAAACTGCCGTTTCTTGCGGGTATGATCGTGGTGGTGCTGGTCTTATATTTCCTGATCACATCCCTGACGGCAAAAGACATGGTACTTTCCGTTATGCTGATCGATGCGCATACAGATGTAAGCAGTGAGAAGATGGCAGAAGAATATATGGAAGCTTCCGGGCTTGATACAAAGAAATATCAGGTGCAGATCCAGAACAATCTGATGTTTCAGGGAACGGACTCCGGAAGTTATTCCATGACAAGCCTTTCGAAATTTATGGCTGATATTGGAAGTGAGCTTCTGGATGTGTGTGGCATGACAAAGGATGATTTTGTAAAATATGACGGTTCGCAGACCTGGATGGATCTCAGGGACTGTCTGACGGATGAGCAGATGACAGTACTTGAAGATAAGCTTCTGACAACAGATGACGGAAGAGCGATTGGTATTATGGCAGATGATCTTCCGGTCCTTAAGGCAGACAATTGCTATACCAGTACAGATACAGAAGCAGCGGTTGGAATTATTTATAATACACCACACAAAGAAGAAGCGGTAAAATATCTCCTGTATCTTGCAGGAGCCATGGAATAACAGGAGGTATACAGAAATGGGAATTTTTGCACCGGACGGAAAACTGGCAGGTTTTTTGAATGCTCTTGGGAATCTGATCGTATTGAATATATTGACGTTGATCTGTTCCATCCCTATCTTTACATTTGGAGCATCCATGACTGCGTTATATACAATGCGAATGGCACGAAAAGAAGATGGAAAGATTATTTCAGAATATTTCAAAGCATTTAAGGCTAACTTTAAACAGGCGACGATTCTGTGGCTGATCTTCGGAGGGCTGATCGGATTTATGACCTTCGACATCTGGCTTCTTCGTTCCATTACAGGAACATTTGGAACGGTATACCGTGTGATTCTTTTTGTGATCATACTGATCTTTGCAATGGTACTGATTCATATTTTTGCAGTACTGGCACGTTTTGATAATACAATAAAAAATACAGCTAAGAATGCCCTGCTGTTCTGCGTCGGCAAACTTCCGCAGGCAGTTCTGATGCTGATACTGACACTGATCCCGGCAATTCTTCTGACAGTATCTTATCGTTTCATATCGGTAGATTTCCTGATCGGATTATCGGGACCGGCATATCTTGCAGCAATTTATTTTGCAGATCTATTTAAAGCTTATGAAGAGGAGGAAACAGTGGAATGAGAACAATCAAGACAAGACATTTCACAGGCACAACAGATAATACAGTAACGAAAAGAGAACTGGAGAACCGCAAAGTTGCCAGAAAAGCTGCAGCAGAGGGAATGGTACTTTTGAAAAATGAAGGACAGCTTCTTCCGCTGAAGGAAGGAACAAAAGTTGCTCTCTATGGAGTTGGTGCTTCCAGAACAATCAAAGGAGGAACCGGATCCGGTGATGTGAATGAGCGTGAGACTGTTACAATTTTCCAGGGTCTGAAAAATGCCGGATTTGAGATTACAACAGAAGACTGGATCGAAGATTATGACAGACAGTACCAGGCAGCAAGATATGCATGGCGCGATGAGATCGAAGAAAAAGCTTCCAAACTGGAGGATCAGGTATCGGGATTCTTTAATATTTACAGTACAACCAAATTCAGAATGCCGGCAGGAGCTGCAATCACACAGACAGATGCAGATGTGGCAATCTATATCCTCAGTCGTGTTGCGGGAGAAGGCGCAGACCGCTTCGACGCAGAAGGAGATTATTATCTGACAAAAGAGGAAAAACAGCAGCTTTCTGATATCTGTAGCATGTATAAGCATGTCATTGTTGCCGTCAATACAGGTGGTCTGGCAGATCTTTCCTTTATGGATGAATATTCAAATATCGAAGCTCTTCTTCAGATCGTGCAGCCTGGTATGGAAGCCGGAAATGCATTTGCAGATATCATCAGTGGTAAAGTAACCCCATCTGGTAAGATGACTGATACATGGGCTTATAAATACGAAGATTATCCGAACAGCAAGACATTCTCTCACAATAACGGAAATGTAGATAAAGAGTATTATACAGAAGGTCTGTATGTTGGATATCGCTACTTTGACAGCTTTGATATTCCGGTAAGATATGGATTTGGATATGGCCTTTCTTATACAACATTTGAGACAAAGGTTCTTGCAACAGAATTGAAAGAGAATAAGAAAATTGTTATAGAGACAGAAGTCACCAATACTGGCGATACCTATAGTGGAAAAGAAGTTGTAGAGCTTTATGCAACCTGTCCGGCAGGAAAACTGGAAAAAGAATATCGTCGTCTTGTTGCGTTTGCAAAGACAGGACTTCTTGCTCCTGGACAGTGCGAAAAACTGACTCTCGAGATCGGACTGGACAAGCTGACTTCTTACAGTGAAAAAGAAGCTGCATGGATTCTGGAAAAAGGTACATATGTGATCTGGGCAGGAAACAGCCTGGAAGCTTCTGCTCCGTGTGCAGTTCTGAACCTTGATAAAGAAGTTGTTCTTACAAAAACACAAAACATCTGCCCACTGAAAGAAGAGCTGGAGGAAATGAAACAGTCTTCTGAGAAGATGAATCAGAAACTGGAAGCTCTTCTGAAAACAGCAGAAGAAAAGAAAGTTCCAGTCATGGAACTGAAAGCAGCAGATGTGGAGACTCGTGTGGTAGAGTATCGTTCCAACGTAGAATGTGTACCGGAAGAGGCACGCAAATTTGTGGATACCTTAAGTACAGAGAAGTTGGTGGCACTGGCAAGTGGAGATCCGGGCAAAGGACAGGGAAGCAACCTTGGCTCTGCCGGAATTTCCGTACCAGGTTCTGCAGGTGAGACAAATAACTGTGCACTGGAAGACGGTGTTCCGGGAATCGTTCTTGCTGATGGCCCGGCAGGTCTTCGTCTGATGAAACATTACAATGTTCATGAAGGCAAGATCGTCAACAAACCATTTAAATTCAGTCTGGAGGGTGGACTCTTCTGCGAAGGTGAGCCAGCAGATCCGGGAGAGACTTATTATCAGTACTGTACAGCAATTCCGGTAGGAACACTGCTTGCGCAGACATGGGATACTGCACTGATCGAAGAAGTTGGAGAGATGATTGGTGGAGAGATGCTGGAATTTTCTGTAACCTTATGGCTGGCTCCTGGAATGAACATTCACCGGAATCCGCTCTGTGGACGTAACTTTGAGTATTTTTCCGAAGATCCGTATCATGCAGGAAAAATGGCAGCCGCTTATGTAAAAGGTATCCAGAGCAAGGGAATCTCAGCATGTCCAAAGCATTTTGCGGCAAACAGCCAGGAACTCCGCCGTATGGCAAGCGACTCTGTTGTCGATGAGCGTACATTCCGGGAAATTTATACCACCGGATTTGAAATCGCAGTCAAAGAGGGAAAATCCAAATCCATCATGTCTTCTTATAATGAAGTAAACGGTGTCTATGCGAATGAGAATCGTCACATGTTACAGGAAATCTTAGTCGATGAGTGGGGATTTGACGGCTATGTCGTATCAGACTGGGGCGGAAGCAACGACCATGCACTCGGCGTTATGAACGGAAGCCACCTTGAGATGCCGGGAACCGG
>OGWU01001876.1_pt1 | contig 11378 bp, 10 predicted proteins | sample 1576071 | NCBI WGS metagenome assembly OGWU01 (sample SAMEA3541582, study PRJEB24748) | human gut metagenome | biome: human gut; feature: human-associated habitat; material: faeces | place: China | collected 2012
TACAGCATTGCAGAGCAGTGGAAGGATTTCCCCGGCTTCGATTTCGTGGGTGCCGGCACGGACTATGCTTCTGCTTGGTACTCTCACGCTAAGATGATTGAGGCGGCAGGCCGCTATTCCATGCACGTCAACACCGAAGAGTGGCTGCATCTGAACTTCTTCGTTGCCAACAGTGAGCATACCGGTACGGTAGCCTTTATCGATGATGCCAATGCTTCGATGGGTCGCATGAAAGAAGCACTGCACTATATGCAGGTGATGGAGCGCCCGCTGATGGTGGTGAGCGATGCCGACAATCTAGATGTGCCGGAAGCATCCCTCGTTAAAATCCCCAAGACCGAGTACGAAGTCACCTCTCCCATCATGAGCTTCATCCCGGGCGCTCTGCTGGCAGGTTACGTCAGCAGTATGTCCGGTGAGCCGTACAGCCGTGGCTTCCGCACCCACTGGCAGTTTGCCGAGGATGCTTCTGCAATCCATAAGAGCAACATCGAAATCGTAAAGTGAGGGAATCATCATGAAAATCGAGCTGAAAAAATTCAATATTGAGACGAAATTCAACGATGTTGTCAAACTGACCGATGACATCAAGGCTTTCGTGGAAAGCACGGGCGTGAAGGAAGGTCAGTGCATCATCTTCAACCCGCATACGACTGCAGGTCTGACCATCACTTCGTTCTGGGACCCCAACGGCTTTGAGGATATTCAGAACGAGGTCTGCCGACTCATCCCCACCCGTATCGACTTCAAACATCAGCATGACACCCCCACCGACGCAGCCGGCCATGTGAAGTCCACCCTCATTGGCGTGGACCTGCCGCTCATCATCCATGATGGCAAGCTGCTGCTGGGCAGCTCGCAGGGTATCTACTTTCTCGAATTCGACGGCCCCCGCAAGCGCTCGTTCTATGTGCAGGTCATGGGCGAATAAGCCAAAAAGTCAATTTCTTTGTTGTGCATAATATTGATGGAAATTTAAGGAATGATATGATATAATTAGCTGATAGAACAGAGGAAAGACGGTTGATTGTAACATGAGCAATTTGCGTGCCATTGCGAAAGACTCGCCGATTCCCGTATTTTATCAAATCTATGTTGATATCAAAAAGAGGATTTTGGCGCATACGATTCAGGATGAGGAACAGAAACTACCCTCGGAACGCGATCTTGCAGAGGAATACGGGGTAAGCCGCGTGACCATGCGGCAGTCTTTGGCGGAACTTGAAAAAGACGGCATCATCATTCGAGAAAGAGGACGCGGTTCCTTTGTGAATGAGACTCCCCGTCCCATTCTGCAGCAGCTGAAGCTACCCTCAGATAAAATCATGCAGTCTGCCCGGAGTTTTGTGGACCCACACCCGGAGATCGTGCAGCTGACGAGATTTGAACAGACGGATCCGGAAATCGGTGAGAACCTGAATTATGATGGCCCGATTTTCTACATCAAACGAATTTTCCGGGTCAATGGTAACCCCATTGCGGTCAATCGCATCTGGCTGCCCGAAAAATTCACTCCGCAGCTCGACATTGTAGGACTCTGTGTGGACAACTCGCTGTCCAAAACCCTGAGTCAGCATTATGGCATCAAAATCCTCCATCGGACGAACATCGTAGAAGCGGTGCGACCCTCGCCCACCGAAGTGGATTTGCTCAAGATTACTTATGATACCCTGATTCTTCAAATCTCGAGCACCAGCTTTACCGAAAACAATGTGCCCTATGAATTTTCGCGCACATCGTGGATAGGCGATGCAATCCGCCTGAAAGTGGACGTCACAGATATTGAGCACAGCTTGGAAATTGCCACTTAAAAAAGCAGAAGACCTTCCGATTTGATGTTCGGGAGGTCTTTTTTGTAAGCAGGAAAGGAAATTTCGATGGCACATCCAAACTATATTAAAATGCACATCCGTACCGTGCCGGAACTTCTCCGAGACTGTGCGGAAACAATGTATCAGCGTGTAAAAAATACACTGGAAGATAAAAAACTCGAGCAGACACAGATGGTGGTAATGACAGGCTGCGGCTACTCGTATGCAGCGGCCTGCAATGGCGCGGAGTTTATTGAAAAAATCGCAGGCATCCCGGCAAGGGCGCTTTACTCAGTGGATGCTTCCCGCCACCAGAGTTTGGATGTTCTGCCCAAAGGGGAGCAGACGCTTTTCATCGGAGTGAGCGGCTCCGGCGTGGTGGCCCGTGTTGCAGAAGGGCTGATGCGCTTTCGGACAAAAGGCGCGTATGCTGTGGCATTTTCGGGCGATATGCAATCGAAATGTGCTCGCGCGGCACAGGTGACGGTGGATATTTCCACACCGACGGTGAACATTGAGCGCGGTCTTCCACTGAGAGGTTACGCAGCGACCTTGCTGGCTTTTTGTGGTGTGGCATGGCGCATTGCGATTTTGCAGGGTAGAAAAAGTGAAGCGGAACGGTTGGCGTTCTATGAAGATCTGGAGGTTTTCGCCGATGAACTGCAAAAGACTCTGCCGGAAATCGAACATCAGGTGAGTGATTTTGCCCGGAAAGTGTACCAGACTGCATCCGTTTATGAGCTGGTCGGTTCTGGGACAGGTTTCACCTCCGCATGGCTGGGGCGTCAGGAGCTGGTGGGACAGGCAGGAGTATTTGGTGTGGAGTGCAGTGCAGAAGATTGGCTCCACTCCACTTTCTTTGCAGCAAGGCCGGAGACGATTCCCACTGTGCTGATCTCGCCGCCGAACTCACCTGCCCGCAGCCGTCTGGAAGAGGTGGAAGGATATATGACATATCTGCGGCGTCCACTCTGCGTGATTGGTCAGAGCATCAGCGAAGCGACAAGTGTGATAAACCTGCCTTATACCGACAATGAGCTGCTGAATCCGTTCTTGGAGCTTGCACCGGTGTCGCTTCTGGCCGGAGAAATTTGTGAGCTGACTGGCGAAGAGTATTCGCGCGGATTCCGGGAGCGGTGGGATTTCAGCAAGGACGGAGCAGCCACCGAAAACAGTGAAATCGTGATTTTGAACTGATTGAAAAGTTTTCGTTGACAAATCTCACGAAAATCGGTAGGATAGAGGCACGAGGTAAAATAATTTAACAGATTGAGGAACGATCGTGAAAGTCAAAGCAAAGGATATTGCAAAAGCCGCAGGTGTTTCCACGACAGCGGTGTCGCTTGTGCTGAACGGAAAGGATTCCAGAATCTCGGAAGCGACTAAGGAGAAAATCCTCCGCATCTCACGAGAAATGGCTTTTCAGAGTGAAATTACAGTACAGCCGGGTGGCAGTCAGCGAGTAAAAACACTTGGTCTTGTCCTTCCTGATTTGAAAGACCCTGTTTTCTATAAGCTGCTGATTTATATTCAGGAATATGCGTTTCAAAAGGGATATATGGTTTTTTTCTGTGCCTGCGGCGATGACGCGGAACGCTGTTGTACTATAGTAGAGGGCCTCGTTGTAAAAAATGTCGATGGCCTAGCTATGGTAGCACCGAGCACACTGGAAAAAGACGATAGCCTGACCAAAACGCTTCATACGATACAGGATAATGGTGTGCCTCTTGTACTGCTCGACCGTGCTGTTTACTCGATCTTTAGTGATTTTGTTACAACTGATAACAAATACGGTGGACGGGCTGCGGCAGAAAAACTTGTGCAGGCAGGGGCAAAACAAATCGGTTGTATTCTGGGGCCGGCGCAGGTCTATACGACAAAAAAGCGCTATCAGGGTTTTCAGGAAGGTGTTGCCCTCATCAAGGCACATTACCGGGAACAGGATGTTTTTCACGGAAGCTTTACCGAGGAATCTGGGCGCACCGCGTTTGAAACGCTGTATGCACAGGGCTGTGATGGCTTTTTTGTGGAAAATGATATGATGGCGAAGGGCGTGTTGGCAGCGGCTAAAGAAAAAGGCATCCATATTGGTGAGAACTGCAAATTTGCCGTCTACGATTACGAAGGCACAGAAAATGTTATTTCCGTGCGTCAGAACCTTTCGCTGATGGCCGAAAAGGCTATAGACCGACTCATTGAGCGAATCGAAGAGCCGGAAAAGTTGATGCCAGCCGGAAATTTCTATATCACACCGCTAGTCGAAAACTAAAAAACATGGGAAGTCCCGCATTTCGCGAATTTTTGCTGAAATGCGGGGCTTTTTTGCATATTTTAACTTGATTCTCGGAAGAAAGCATGGTATTATTTATCAAACGGTAAAACTTTACCAAAATATTTACCAAATGAGCTTTTGGATTATGAAATTGGTTGACAAAAGAAAGGAAGATTCTCATGGACAAGAAAAAAATCATTCTCGACTGCGACCCGGGCATGGACGATTCGATGGCCATTGTGATGGCCTGCAAATCGGAGGCGCTGGATGTTCTGGCGGTGACCACGGTGAATGGCAACTATCCCGCCGAAGTGACCTGCGTGAATGCACTGAAGGTGCTGGAAATGATTGGCCGCACGGATGTTCCTGTGGGCAAAGGCATGGTCGCTCCGATGGTTCGTGCTACCCCGAAAGACCCATTCTCTCATGGTGCCGATGGTCAGGCAGAGAACTTCCTGCCTGAGCCGACGACTCCCCGCAGCCCGAAGCACGCTATTGACCTGATCATTGATCTGGTCAAGGCAAATCCCGGCGAAGTCACCCTGATTTCCACCGGCCCCATGAGCAATATTGCAATGGCCATGCGCAAAGAGCCGGAGATTATCCCGATGATTAAAGAAATCATCGCTATTTCGGGTATGTTCGGCCTGAACAAGTATGCTTTCGCCAACTGTACTGGTGACACCCCGCAGAGCGAGTGGAATGTCTTCGTGGATCCCGAAGCTGCAAAAATTGTGTACGAGTCCGGCGTTAAGCTCACCTGTCTGGGTCTGGATGTTGCTACCCATTTCGACGTCAACCTGACCGATGATGACATTGCCGCTCTAGATGCAAGCGATAAGCCGGAGGCAAAGTTCCTGCGTCAGGCTATCCGCTTCGTCAACAACCGCGGCTTCGAGGCTTACTGCACCAGCATCGACTGCATGGCTGTGGCCTACGCCATCGACCCCTCCATCGTGGAGACCTTTGAGGGCCATGTCGGTGTGGAGACGAAGGACGGCCTGACCCTTGGCATGACTGTGCTAGACGCCCGTCACCACTTTGTATGGAAGCAGCTGCCGGTGGTGCATATCGGCCGCAAGGCAGACCACGCAAAGTTCCTGCATCTGCTGATGGAATTGGTACTGCAGTAACGCAAGAGAGGGGGAAAAAGACGATGTACGACTGGCAGGTAAAATTATTTAGCAAAGAAAAGCTCTATCTGGCAGGCCCGGAGTGCTTTTATACCAATGGCTACACCCTGTGGGATGCCATGCGCCGTAAAGCAGAATACAATGGTTTCGGTGTGACTATGCCTAGTGACAATCAACTGGATATGAGCAGTCCCGATCTGCGCGACCATGCAAAGGCGATTTTCCAGAACTGTGCCAACTGTATGAACGAGTCTACTGCCATTCTGGTGGACTTGGAAAACTTCCGTGGTGCAGAGCCGGATGGTGGTTCCATCTACGAGCTGGGCATGGCCTATGCACGCGGAATGCGTTGCTACGCATATACGCGGGATAAGCGCGCGCTGACGTGGAAAGTTCAGGGCGCTCACCTGAACAACGGCATCGTCTGCGGCCCAGATAACAAGCCACTGCCCTATGCGGAGCTGCCGTTTGCTCCGGCCATTGTGGGCGCGTGCAAAGTCATTGAGGGCGATTTTGACGACTGCCTCAATCTGTTCATGACGGAACTGAATGAAGAGTGCAAGAATGAGACGCTCGGCATCAAAGTACAGCCGAAGCCGATTCTGCCCGCAGTGCCGCATGAGAAGCCACTGGTTTATCTGGCCGGTTTCGAGCGGTACGATGAGGACGCCGCCGAAAAATATAACGAGATGAAGGCCGTCTGCGCAAAATATGGCTTTGATGCGGTGGCTCCCATTGATATGGTGCGGAACGACATTGTGGTGGACTCTGATAATCCCTATGAGGTGGCAGCACAGCTCTTCAACCGCTACCAGCAGCACGTCCGCGACTGCGACATTGTTCTGGCAAACCTGAACGATTTCCGAGGCTACGAGCCGAGCAACGATGTCAGCTTTGAGTGCGGCATGGGCTATCAGCTGGGCAAGAAGCTGTTCGGTTACATGGACGATGTGACCCGGATGAGAGAGCGCATCCCGAACTACGGCGAAACTCGTGAGTTCCGTGACGAGTGCGGCCGCAACGCAGAAAACTTTGATTATCCTATCAACCTGATGTTCTCCGGTTCGATGCCGATTTTCGAGAACAGCAGCTTTGAAGCTGTGGTAAAGCAGATGGCTGAGGCTCTGAAATAATTACAAGAAGGAGAGGCTACGATGAATCCTGTGTATGAGAAACTGCAAAGCTGCCTGAAAAGTGTCCGTGCAAAAACGGATTTTCAGCCGAAGATCGCGCTGATTCTTGGCTCTGGTCTAGGAGACTACGCGGATGGCATTGAAATTGTGGATACTATTGATTATAACGAAATCGAAGGTTTTCCAATTTCTACTGTCAGCGGCCATAAGGGCCGGTTCGTGTTCGGATATGTTAAGGGTGTTCCGGTGGTCATCATGCAGGGGCGCGTTCACTACTATGAAGGCTATCCGATGACGGACGTGGTGCTTCCCACCCGCCTGATGGGCATGATGGGAGCAAAGGTCTTGTTCCTCACCAACGCTTCGGGCGGCTTGAATCCGAATTTCCATGCTGGCGACTTCATGGTGATGGAAGACCAAATTGCCAATTTTGTACCGAGTCCGCTGATTGGCACAAACATCGACGAGCTTGGCCCTCGTTTCCCAGACATGAGCGAAATCTACAATAAGGCTTGCCGGGAGCAGATCTTTGCTGCCGCAGATGCACTGGATATTCCGGTTCAGAAGGGTGTTTATGTCCAACTGACTGGCCCCAACTACGAGTCGCCTTCCGAGGTGAAGATGTGCCGTCTCATCGGTGGAGATGCTGTGGGCATGAGCACTGCGTGCGAAGCCATTGCAGCAAATCATATGGGAATGAAAGTCTGCGGCATCTCCTGCATCACCAACATGGCAAGTGGAATTTCCAAGGTTCCGCTGAGCCATATCGAAGTGAAGGAGACTGCTGATCGTGTAGCACCGTTGTTCAAAAACTTGGTCACGGAGTCCATTGTCCGAATTGCCGCAGCGCTGTGATTCACTAGAAAGGAAAAGGTGTGTGCGTGAAACGGGCAAAACGACTTGCGATTTATCTCGTCGGTCTTATGATACTAACCTGCGGACAGCGATTGTTCGTGCAGGCGGGTCTTGGTGCAGGTGCTTTTGACTCGCTCTGTGTAGGCGTTTCACAGTATAATTCCATTTCAGCAGGTACTTGGGTGACAATCGGTTCTTTCATCCTGATGCTCGTTTCTGCAGCACTGGAAAAACGGCGACCTGACTGGTGGGTTATGCTCTCATCTTTCGTGTTCGGTATCTTTTTCGATATGTGGGGTGCAGTATTTTCTGCTACACTTCCTTCTGAGCTGACGTTAATACAGCAAATCCTGCTTTACATTGTCGGTCTGATGCTGGCACCGCTTGGAACGGCAGTCTATTTCACGACAAACATTTCCAAAAGTGCATATGATGAAATTATCACGGCTCTTCACAATGCGCTTCGCTGGCCGGTTTGGGTCTCCAAGAATGCAACAGAGGCGACCATGTTGATTTTATCACTTTTAGTCCGAGGGCCGGTCGGAGTGACAACGGTTGTGACAGCTTTTGCATTCGGCCCGGTACTGCAAAAGTATATGGAGCTTTTAGACAAAAAGAAGTTTAAGATCCTTCAATGGGAAAAATTTTGATGAGGGAGGTTTTTATGCAGGCAGAAACATTGAAACAGCAGATCTCCGCTGCAAAGGGAGAAGTGGATGCAGAGCTTGTACTGAAACGTGCAAAAGTTGTAAATGTGTTTACTAACGAAATCGAAGAGGCCGATGTGGCCATCCATCACGGGAAAATCATTGGTGTAGGAGAATATTCCGGCCAGAATGAAGTGGATTTGGACGGAAAATACATCTGTCCGGGTTTGATTGATGGTCATATTCACATCGAAAGCTCCATGCTCTGTGGGCCGGCATTTGAGCAGGCTGTCCTTCCTCATGGCACAACGGCGGTCATTACAGACCCGCATGAGATTTCCAACGTAGCAGGCACGACTGGACTCAACTTCATGTTGGAAACGACACGGAATCTGAAACTTTCGGTCTACTTTATGCTGCCGTCCTGCGTTCCTTCGACCGATCTGGATGAGTCTGGTGCGGTTCTGGAAGCAAAAGAACTTGCAGCGTATTATCGCAGTGAGCGTGTTCTGGGTCTGGCAGAACTGATGAATTCCTACGGTACTGTCAACGGAGATGCCAAGATTCTGCAAAAAATCTGCGACTGTATCGCCGCAGGCAAAAATGTTGATGGCCATGCCCCCTTCTTGAGCGGGAAAGATTTGAACGCCTACATTACGGCAGGCGTCCAGTCTGACCATGAGTGTTCTGACGTCAATGAGGCGCTGGAAAAGCTCCGTCGTGGCCAGTACATTATGGTGCGCGAAGGCACAGCGGCGCAGAATATGAATGCTCTACTTCCACTGTTCAAAGAACCGTACTGTGACCGCTGTATGTTGGTGACGGACGACAAACATCCCGGCGATCTGCTTCGCGGCGGACACATTGACTATATCATTCGCAAAGCTATTGCGGCTGGTGTGGAACCTGCAGTAGCCATCAAGATGGGTACTCTTATCCCTGCAAAATACTTTGGACTGAAGCAGAACGGTGCCGTTGCACCGGGTTATGCGGCTGATCTCATTGTGGTATCGGATTTGAAAAATTTCACAGTTGAGAGTGTTTACAAAAATGGCGTGCTTGCAGCAGAGAATGGAAAGATGCTGGAGCCGACAGCACTTTCTATCAATGAAATTGCCTTTGCACGAGTGCTCAATTCCTTTAACATGGATGAGATTACGCTGGGCGATTTGGAACTGCATGAGACCGGAGAAAATGAGCGTGTCATTTGCCTGACGCCGCATGAGCTGCTGACTAGCGAGAAAATCATTCCTTTCCAGAATCATCCGGGTACGGCTCCGGGCGTCGATGTAGAAAACCAAATCGTAAAGCTGGCGGTTTTTGAGCGTCATCATCACTCAGGACACGTCGGACTTGGTTTTCTGGGCAACTACGGCTTGAAATGTGGAGCAGTTGCGTCAAGCATCGCACATGATTCCCACAACCTCATTGTGGCAGGAACGAATGACGCCGACATGGTACTGGCAGGCAACACAGTTCGTAAAAATAAGGGCGGTCTTGCCTTTGTGCTGAATGGCCGAGTTGTCGGAGAGCTTGCTCTGCCGGTCGCTGGTCTGATGAGTATGGAGAGCGCCGAAGAGGTTGAGAAAAAGCTGCAGGCACTGAAAGCTGCCCTCAAGGAAGCCGGAATCTCGGAAGAAATTGACGCATTTATGACACTTGCCTTTGTGAGTCTGCCTGTTATCCCTAAACTCCGGCTGAACACATATGGTGTCGTGGACGTGGAACAGCAAAAAATTGTTCCTGCTATTTTTTGAAAGGACGTGTGAATATGGCTTATTTTTACGAAGAACCCTCCCGCACCTTTGGCGAGTACCTGCTGGTCCCCGGCTATTCCTCTGCGGAGAATGTGCCCACGGCGGTCAGCCTGAAGACCCCGCTGGTCAAGTACCGCAAGGGACAGGAGGAGTGCCCGCTGCAGATGAATATCCCCATGATCAGCGCCATCATGCAGTCGGTCTCCGGCGATAAGCTGGCCATTGCACTGGCTCGTCAGGGCGGCGTTTCCTTTATCTATGGCTCTCAGAGCATCGAGAACGAGGCTGCCATGGTGCGCCGCGTCAAGAACTTCAAAGCCGGTTATGTGGTGTCCGATTCCAATCTGGCTCCCACTGCCACACTGCATGATGTGCTGGAGCTGAAGGCACGCACCGGCCACTCCACCATCGCCATCACTGCCGACGGCACTCCTAACGGCAAGCTGCTGGGCATCGTGGCTTCCCGCGATTACCGCGTCAACCACACCCCGGACGATGCCTGTGTTACCACCTTTATGACCCCCGTTGAAAAGCTGGTCACCGCTCCGGCCAACACCTCCCTGCACGACTGCAACAACATCATCTGGGACAACAAGATCAACACGCTGCCGCTGGTGGATGCTGAGGGCAACCTGAAATACTTCGTGTTCCGCAAGGACTACGATTCCCACAAGAAGAATGTCAACGAGCTGCTGGATGCCAACAAGAGCTATGTGGTCGGTGCCGGCATCAACACCCGCGACTATGCCCAGCGTGTGCCCGCACTGGTCGAGGCTGGCGTGGATGTGCTCTGCATCGACTCCTCCGAGGGCTACTCCGAGTGGCAGAGCCGTACCATCGCCTGGATCCGTGAGCACTACGGCGATACCGTGAAGGTGGGCGCAGGCAACGTTGTGGATGCCGAGGGCTTCCGTTTCCTGGCAAAGGCCGGTGCAGACTTCGTCAAGATTGGCATTGGCGGCGGTTCCATCTGCATCACCCGTGAGACCAAGGGCATCGGCCGTGGTCAGGCCACCGCAGTCATCGAGGTCGCAAAGGCCCGTGACGAATACTACAAGGAGACCGGCATCTATGTGCCCATCTGCTCCGACGGCGGCATCGTCTTTGACTTCCACATGACCCTGGCCCTGGCCATGGGGGCCGACTTCCTGATGCTGGGCCGGTACTTCGCCCGGTTCGACGAGAGCCCCACCAACAAACTCATGGTCAACGGTGCCTATGTGAAGGAATATTGGGGCGAGGGGTCTAACCGCGCCCGCAACTGGCAACGCTATGACCTGGGTGGTAAGAACGACCTGGCCTTTGAGGAAGGCGTGGACTCCTACGTGGCCTACGCCGGTTCCCTCCACGACAACGTGGAGAAGAGCCTGTACAAGGTCAAGTCCACCATGTGCAACTGCGGTGTGATCACCATTCCCGACCTGCAGCAGAACGCCAAGCTCACCCTGGTCTCTGCCACCAGCATTGTGGAGGGCGGCTACCATGACGTCACCCTCCGCACCACCAGCGGCGGCCAGTAAGCCCATTGATCCAGCCAAGTTTTCCAGAAAAGAAAGGAGAGGATTCCCATGCGGAGTGACATTGAGATCGCCCAGGCCTGCCCCATGCAGCACATTCGGGACATCGCCCGGGAGGCCGGTATTGCGGAGGAGTACCTGGAGCAGTACGGCAACTACAAAGCCAAGATCGACACCAAGTTTTTCCAGGACCACCAGGGACCAGACGGCAAGCTGATCCTGGTCACCGCCATCACCCCCACCCCTGCCGGGG
>OGWU01001877.1_pt1 | contig 11377 bp, 14 predicted proteins | sample 1576071 | NCBI WGS metagenome assembly OGWU01 (sample SAMEA3541582, study PRJEB24748) | human gut metagenome | biome: human gut; feature: human-associated habitat; material: faeces | place: China | collected 2012
ATCTCAAAGAGTTCAATGAGATTTGCAATTATCTCATGCAGAACGATTTGGCAACACCGGAGCAGTTGCAGGAGCGTGTATCTACGCTGAGTGACCGCATTGACATTTTGAAAAACGCCCTGCGTGGTAAATCTGACCGCATAAAGGAACTGAATGAACTCCTTCGCATGGTGCAGAAAGCCTGTTGCTGACAAGCTGGCGGCCATCAAGTGGAAGGGCAGGCGTGAGCAATTCATGTCCGAAAATGAAAACGCACTCCGCCTGTATCACATGGCAGAGCGCAAATTAAAGCCGCATTTTAAGGACGGAAAATTGCCGGTCACAGCATGGCGCAAGGAGCATGACCGTCTGGAACAGGAATACAAGACGGGGCAAGCGGAACTTTCACCCATCTATGCGGAAGTGAAAAAGCTCTGGCAGATCAAATATAAGGTGGATCAGGTCATTCACGGGCAGGAGAAATCAGTGCAGAGCCACACAAAGAAACATCAAATCGAACATTAAGGGGGATTTCAAAAATGGAACTCAACTGGAAAGAGGACAATAACCTCGTAAGGAAAATTGCAAAAATACTTCTTGGAGATACGCTGCCCAATGGCGAGCCTGTAAATTCATTGGTTTTTCTTGACAATGCTTCACGGGCTGAATTGCAGCGGTGGGCAAATATGAGTGATGCGGAATTTGCAGCTGCACAGCTCAGCGGCGATGCCATCCGCATTGATGTGGATGATCTTATCAGACAACTGGAAGAAAAATATGCCCTTGACCCACAGATGCTCGATGATTTGCTTTCGGATTTTGATGCAGATGATTTGGATCTTTGGGAAGAAATCAGCCAATGGGAAGATTCTGACCATGACGAACCAACGGAATATTTTTTCTCCAATCCTGATCCCTATTTCAAGCCTGAACCGCTGCCGCCTGACCGTCCTAAACACAATTTTTGGTTTGACGAGGACGGGCACATTCATGTAAAAAATCTTTCTGCTTACTGGATTCCCGAATTAACTGTCACTGAAAAGATTGGCGGCACCGTTTACACCGTCTCGGGCAGCTATGAGGGAACAGAATGTTTTGTGCGAAAATTGGAGCGAATTACTGCCAAAAAGTTTGAAGAAGAAATGGGGGATTCGAAATGACAAGTTCACAGATTCTTGGTACAATAGAAGTAACCAATCCTGTACTGACAGTTGCTCCGCCAAAGGAGGAAACAGAAATGTTAGGAGCAACAAGCAAAATTACTGCCCTTTATTGCAGATTGTCTCAGGAGGATGAGAGACTTGGCGAGTCCCTGTCCATTGAAAATCAGAAATCCATTCTTTTGCAGTACGCACGAGAGCATCATTTCCCGAACCCGGTGTTCTTTGTGGATGATGGCGTAAGCGGTGTGACCTATGACCGTCCCGGCTTTCAGGCCATGCTGGCCGAAATCGAGGCGGGACGGGTGGCCGTGGCGATCGCCAAAGACCTTTCCAGACTGGGCCGCAACTCCGCGCTGACCGGGCTTTACACCAACTTCACCTTTCCGCAGAACGGTGTTCGTTTCATCGCCATCAACGACAACTACGACACCATTGACCCTAACCGTGTGGACAACGATTTTGCGGGCATCAAAAACTGGTTCAACGAGTTCTATGCCCGGGACACCAGCCGCAAGATCAGAGCCGTCCAGAAAGCCAAGGGTGAGCGAGGCGTACCCCTGACCCCCAATGTGCCCTATGGCTATGTAAAAGACCTGGAGAACCCCCGCCGCTGGGTGGTTGACCCGGTAGCCGCTGATGTGGTGAAACGCATCTTCGACCTGTGTATGAAGGGCCGTGGTCCCATGCAGATCGCCAACCAACTGAAAGCGGACAAGGTGCTAACGCCCAGCGCATACAGGGCCTTGCAGGGCATCAAGACCCCAAACAAGAAACCGGAGGACCCCTGCGACTGGCACAGCAGTACCGTTGTGGCGATTCTGGAACGGCGGGAGTACACGGGCTGTACGGTGAACTTCAAGACCTATACCAACTCCATCTGGGACAAGAAGCAGCGGGACAATCCCCTTGAGAAGCAAGCCATCTTCCCCAATACACATGAGGCCATCATCGAGGAAGCCGTGTTTGAGAAGGTACAGCAGGTGCGCCAGCAGCGGCATCGCAAGACCCGTACAGGCCGAAGCAGCATCTTTTCCGGGCTGGTGTACTGTGCCGACTGCGGTGAGAAGCTGTATTACGGGGCGACGAACAATTACCGACCGGAGGGCGCGTTCTTTGACTGTTCTCTCCATTAGAAGCACAAGGACAAGTGCGGTACTCATTACATCCGGGAAACCGTACTCAGCCACATAGTCCTGAAACACATTCAGGCTGTGACGGGCTACATTCTGCGGCATGAGGCACATTTCCGTGCAGTGATGGAGGAACAACTCTGGCTGGAAAGCAGTGAGCAGATCCGCATCCGAAGGAAACAGCTGGAACGGAACGAAAACAGCATCGCTGAACTGAAACGGCTGTTCATCCGGATTTACGAGGACAACGCCTGCGGACGGCTGAGTGATGAGCGCTTCGATATGCTGAGCCTGACCTATGAAACGGAGCAGAAGCAGTTGGAGACCGAGTGCGTAACTTTGCGACAGGAAATTGAAGTACAGGAACGACAGAACGAAAACGTTGAGAAGTTCATTCAGACGGCGCACAAGTATGTGGGCATCGATAAGCTGGACGGCTACGCTCTGCGGGAACTGGTGTCCGCCATCTATGTGGACGCACCGGACAAATCCAGCGGGAAGCGTGTGCAGCACATTCACATCCATTACGATGGGCTGGGTTTCATCCCGCTGAATGAGCTGATGAAAGAGGAAACGGCGTGACCGAAGTCACGCCGCACCCTTTGAAAACTCAAGGTTTTCACCATTTTTTCATTTTACTGTTTTACGACCACCCGGCCAATGATGTGACCATTATGAAAGAGGGGCACCCAGAAGCGGGTATCCCTCTTCTTGTTGGTGGGCCAGGTTGGAATTGAACCAACGATGTTTCTCATGTCACGGTTTTACAGACCGCTGCGCTCGCCAACTACGCGTACTGACCCATATGGCGGAGAGCGCAGAACTCGAATCTGACACCATGCGGTGCGATCCGCTTAGCGGGCGGTCCCCAGACCTTCTGGGTTCACTCTCCAAGTATGGCTGGGGTGGTTGGATTCGAACCAACAAATGCCGGTGTCAGAGACCGGTGCCTTGACCGCTTGGCGACACCCCAATAAAATGGCAGGGATAGGGCGACTTGAACACCCACGGACGGTTTTGGAGACCGCTGCTCTACCAGTTAAGCTATACCCCTATATGATGATGGTGATGCCTGCGGGATTTGAACCCAGCATTACAAGCTTGAGAGGCTTGCGTCCTGACCAATTAGACGAAGGCACCATATTGGAGATACGGGTCGGATTCGAACCGACGATTAACAGCTTTGCAGGCTGTCCTCTTCAACCTCTTGAGTACCGTATCATGGTTGGGATAGTTGGATTCGAACCAACGGTGCCGGCGTCAAAGGCCGGTGCCTTAGCCGCTTGGCCATATCCCATTATTTTGGAGATCCGCGCCGGACTCGAACCGGTCATTGCAGCCGTGAAAGGGCTGTGTCCTAACCATTTAGACGAGCGGACCGTATGGCGAGAAGCAGAGCTTCTCGCATTTAAGCGACGGCGTTGTCGGTAACGAGAATATCGTCGATGCGGACATGCAGCAGCGCCGCAAGAACGATTAGATTGTCTACCGTCGGCAACGCAGCTCCATTCTGCCATTTGTAAATAGCTTGCGGGGAATTGAAGCCGAACACCATTTGCAGGTCATGTACGGTGAGGCCTGCTGCTTTCCGTAGCCGCACAATATTTGCGCCAGTGCGCATTAAGTCGATCGTCGGGAACCCCATTTCGAATGACACCTCCTCTCCAAATCATTTGAGCTCATAGGCATGAAAAAGCCGCTTGTCTATACACAAGACAAGCGGCTTCAATGATTCAGGGAAGGAGTTACAGGCAAATGCTCTGCCAGTCTAACAGTTACTCATTCCAATCAAATTCTTCTGCTTATCTTGATATGGGCATGCTTCGCTGAAGCTATATTCCTCACACTGGAAGATAGCCTGCCATTCGCTCATATAGAAGATAGCGGAAGAAATGGTCTTCATGGTGCTGCGTCCTTTCTGTAAAGTAGTTGTTCTTGGTTTCTGACTGTACTATATCACAAGCTTTGGCATTTGTCATTCAACTTGTAGTTAAAAGACTGAAAATTCTGTACGCAATCCAACTATGAGGAACTATAAATCCTGCACGAGTCTAATACATACTTGAATTCTTCTGCCGTTTTGATTGTTCCATACTCATCACAGATTGTGTAGTCCGGGTGTGACTGGAGCCAACGCATGACTGAGTCAAGGTCATGGAAGCCATTCTCAGTGCGCCATGAAAAATGGCCCGCTCTTGCCGTTCCGATTACAATGGATGTCCCTTCTGGTTCCTCAACAGAGAATAGCGCACGTTCAGAAAGCTTGTCTATGAGATCCTCTTTGATCTCCTGCAAGTCAGCAGATACAGAGGCCTCACACATCATTCGGAGACATTCTGCTCGGATTGCTGAGACCTTTTTCTGGAATTCGGCGACTTCTTCGGTGATCCGTGTATTAACAACAGAATATTGTGTGCTCACAGCTCATCCTCCTGAACTCCTTCCGGCGCGGCATACTCCACCAGATAGTCATAGAGCGCACCAGGTTCTGTCAAGTCCACGCGGATTTCTTTACCGTCCTCATCATCCCACCAGACTGTGTATCCGGCATCCGGCGCTTCATATAGCCACCATCCGATGTAGTCATATTGATCTTGCATTGTGTATTTCAGCAGCTCCCGGAGCGCAATCAGGTACTGATTCTCCGAATCAAACACAGGGACCCCATCGCAGATCTTTGATAGCGCGGTATTAAACTCGTCAATGCGAGCTTCTTGCTTTTGAATCTTCTCTAGCGTACTGAGGAATAGCTCTTTCGGTAACATAGGCCTTATTCCTTTCTTGCGTTCTGTGCGGAGAGAATTTCCTTGAGTGTTCTTGGCTCATAATTCATGTACGGCATCATGCAGCCGACATTGATGGCGCGAATGGGCTTTCCTTGTTGAACATTCAGCTTCTTATTCTCGTTGAGCTCTTTGACGCACTTCTGGAAGAATGCCTCTTCCACAGTATTGTGAGTATGGGCGTAGAGTAGGATTGATCCGCGATGCTGCCCATTCCACATCAGAATGGGATAGTGCATCAAACAGAGCTTATACGACTGTCCGTCAAAGCTTTCGCTGATCTCGCGATAATCGGTGATGTCAGCGAAGAGCTTCCGATACCTGTAATCAGACAGATCATCGTGATTCCCTCGGAACAAAATCTTCTGACCTTTAAGCTGCGCGACCAATGCGATGAGTGCTTCGTTTCTACCCCGCATGGCCATATCCCCAAGAATATAAACGGTATCGCCGTTGGTGATCTTGGCGTTCCAATGCTCAATGATATACTGGTTCATTTCAGCCACGGTGGCGAACGGTCTCCCGTCATAGTTCACACCCTCACCCGTCTGATTCCGGTTGAAGAGATGGAGGTCTCCAATGAAGTAGTTCATGTGATAGACCTCCTCATGAAATCCGGTAGATCACACGGACTTGCGAAGCCGCACGATCTCCATAGGACTGACCTGCCTCATAGGGAAGCGCTTCGTTGAAGCATTCTACCTGAAATCGCAGGCGATCTACCATCGAGCGGATCTTCTCTGCATTATCAAAGACATCATTCCAACGATATAGGACATACTCGCTGCGAGCCGTATAGGGAAGCTCAAGCACCTCATGAGCAGTTAAATAGTCACAGATGTCATCGATCTCATGGGACTCATATGCGGCAATCTGATTCCGCGTCACATAGTATTCGTTTTGGTATGGCGCCTTCAGGAGTTTCTCGAAATCCGCAAGATTACCGGCAACATAGAATTGCTCCAGTCGAACGCTATCTTCACACTCTGCAGGGATACTGGATAGGAGGAGATTCTGTGTACTTTCCGCTAGATCATCAAAACCGATCCTCCATGCGCCATCGATCAGGCTTTCCAATTGGCCAACAAAGCTGCGGGAGAAGGTTGCAAGGTATTGATGCCGCAGCTTTCCGTCAAAATCCTTTGTATGTAGGTCGATGTTGTGCCATTTGTCTTTATACTTGGCCTCGACCATAAAGTCGTAATATGTGCTCATGTAAAACCCTCTTATTTCTCCTCCTGAGCCTCATCCATCAGACCCAGAGCTTCGACAATTTCGGCCTGCCGCTGCATCCGTCGGATCATTTCTTTCTCTGCAGAAAGGGAAATCTGATGTGGCAGCATCGTATAATCCTGAAACATGAAACGGATCTTGTCGATCTCCTTGTCCGTATGATAGTGACCGCAGAACCAGCGCTCGTAGTGCAGCCTTGACTCAATCGTACCAAGCCATTGCTCAGTGCTCTTATCCACACTCGACTGGTCGATCATTTGCTACAGCACACACATAATTTGCTGAAAGGAACAATAGATATGGAAGTATTTTTGATTATGCCGACCACGCCGGAAGGAAAGGCAAAACTCAGCAAGGAACTGGCCAAGTTCCATGCGGAACAAGCACTAAAGATGGTGCAGAAGTTGCCCTGTCCCACGGAACAAAAGTTGGAGCTTATCGATGCAGTAGTTGAACATTTACGTTCCAAGCAATAGTGTCAACTTGTTTATCCGATTTGCTATAAACAAGTTTAAGCTGCCGCCCTGAGTGAAATCAGGGTGGCGGCTTTTTGCATTATAGCTTGACGTATGACAAGTAATGAAGTACGATAATGGGGAGTGAGAATGTACATATGCAGCTTATGAAGGAAAAACAGGAGTTGACCCATTTGTCATGGTCTGTCCACCGTAATTCTATCGAAATTGGTGGGTCTTTTCTGAAGGCGTATGGGAAATGATTTGGAAAAGGTGGAGCGCATATGAAGATTTTTGCAATTCGAGATGAATCGACGCAGGAGCAGAAGGATCTGGCGTACCTCCTGTATTACAAGCAGGAAAAGCAGTTCTATATTGAGCTGCCTGAAAATGCGGATGCATGGGAAACGCCGCTGTTGCTGGACTCCTTTGTGAAGCGTGGGGAAACCACAGTCAATTCCTATTGGAGCAAGATCTGGGTTCAGCAGCGGATCGTTCCGATCGACCGCCAGAACATCGGTGAGATTCTGCGCGACAATCATCTGAAGGAATATGATGAGTACGAGCTTCTGATGCTGGCAATGGGGCGATGCGCACAGGATGATTACTACCTTGTTCCCATTAACGAGAAGGAGCTTCCGGAAGAAATTACGCGGCGGTTCTCAAAGAGAATTGAAGATGTGCTGCCGCTGGAGAACCATTGCCTGCTGGTATTTTTCCGGGATGGCGTAGTGAAGAAGTGCGATTTGCAGAAGCATTTTGAAAAGACGAAGACATTTCAAGTTCTTCTCAAGAAGCCGGACTATTTTCAGTATGTACAGATGCAGACCGGCGGATACGGTGTTGCATGGGATGTGAACATGACCATTTCGGACACGATGCTCTACCGAATTGGCAAAAGTGTTCCGCTGACGATGGAAGACTTCCGGAACTTTGCCGCGCACAGAATCATCAACGCATCGGAAGCGGCGGAGATATTGGGTTGCTCCCGGCAGAACATCATTGACCTTACAAATCGCGGGAAGCTGCATCCAATCAAAACATCGGAGAAGAGCACGCTGTATCTCAAAAGTGAAGTCCTGAAACGAAACTGGCAGTGAGAATACGTTATACCCCTTTATACCCTTTTGAAAGGGGTATAAAGGGGTATAACGTTCTTTGGAGAACTTTTCAAAAAATCTTATTTGCACCTTTTCAAATGGGTTCCAATCCGTTACAATATATCTAACAACCTAACAATGTAATGCGAGGTGTTGCTATGAAAACAACAGACCAGCCGCAGGTGAAGCAATACGTCATCTATTCCCGCAAATCCAAATTTACCGGGAAAGGCGAAAGTATTGAGAACCAGATTGAGCTGTGCCGCCAATATATTGCAATGCACTTTGGCGAAGACGAGGCGGAGCATGCGCTTGTATATGAGGACGAGGGGTTTTCCGGCGGCAATCTGGAGCGTCCGCAGTTCAAGCAGATGATGAAGGATTCCCAGAAGATTGAGTTCGCTGCTATTGTCGTCTATCGCCTTGACCGTATCAGCCGCAATATTGGTGACTTTGCAAAGCTCATCGAGGATCTGGGTGACCGGCACATTGACTTCATTTCCATCCGGGAACAGTTCGACACGTCCTCTCCAATGGGGCGTGCAATGATGTATATCGCGTCAGTGTTCTCCCAGCTGGAGCGAGAAACCATAGCCGAGCGTATCCGCGACAACATGCATGAGCTGTCCAAGACCGGACGCTGGCTGGGCGGGACGACACCAACTGGCTACGCTTCGGAAAGCTTGTCCAGCGTAACAGTAGATGGCAAGGTTAAAAAAGCTTGTAAGCTCAAACCTATTCCGGAGGAGATTCAGCTGGTAAAGACAATTTTTTCTGTGTTCACGGAAAGTGGCTCCCTCAGTAAAACTGACCAGTACTTATTAGAGCACCGCTGTGTCACAAAGCGCGGCAAGCAGTTCACACGCTTTGCCATCCGGGGTATTCTGACAAATCCGGTTTATATGATTGCTGACGATACGGCGTATCAGTATCTCAAGGAGAACAACGTAGACCTTTTTGCTGAGCCATCGGAGTTTGACGGTGAGCACGGTATTATGGCCTACAACCGCACGCTCCAACGCCCTGGCAAGGCTACTCAGATTCGCCCGATGGAAGATTGGATTGTGGCAGTGGGGAAACATCCCGGCATTATCTCCGGTGCAAACTGGGTACGAGTACAGTCTATGCTGGACGTGAACAAATCCAAGAGCTATCGCAAACCGCGCAGCAATGTGGCGCTTTTGTCCGGCCTTCTGCGTTGTGGCGAGTGCGGTGACTATATGCGCCCGAAACTGACTGGTCGCACTAATGCTAATGGGGAGTTGATTTACACCTATATGTGCTCCACCAAAGAGCGCAGTCATGGTACTGTCTGTAGTATGAAAAACTGCAACGGCAACACTCTAGATGCTAAGATTGTTGAGGAAATACGTAAGGTTGCCACCGACAAAAAAGACTTTGGCCAGTTACTGTCAAAAACCAAGAAAGTAATCAATGACAACAAAGCAAGTTATGAAGCTGAGTTGACTTTATTAGTGAAGAACCATGCTGAAACAGAAGCCCGCATCAAACGACTGGTGGAATCTCTGTCCGTTGCCAGCGAGACCTCGGCCAAATACGTCATGGAGCAGATCGATGAGCTGCACCGGCAGAGCGAACAGGAGCAGACAAGAATTGCTGAATTGGAAAAGCTTGCTAGGCAGAGTAATGCTCTGAGCCAAAATCTATTTTTCTATAGAGATATGATTGAGTCATTCGCCGACACGGTGGATTCGACTACTATTGAAGAACGGCGTCGCCTGCTGCGTACTATCGTCAAAAAAGTGGTTTGGGACGGCAAAAACGTCTATGTATACCTCTTTGCGGAGGATGGAGAGCTGAATTTGCCGCCCATAGGGCAGCTTATGTGTCCGTCAGGAGAGGATAGCGAATGAGATCCTCATGCATTTCCGGGCGCAGAAAAAACTCCAGGGGGAGGTCTCACTCTCGGATACCATGGAGACCGGGGGAGACGGTAATTCCCTGTCCCTGATGGATGTGATCGCGGTGGACGACAACATGCTGGAGGACCTGGATACCCGGGACGCGTGCATACGGGTGCGGCAGTGTGTGGGGGAGTGTCTCAATCCCCGGGAGCGGGCCATCATCACCCTGCGCTACGGGCTGGATGACCAGCCGCCCCGGACCCAGCGAGAGGTGGCCGCCCGGTGCGGAATCAGCCGTTCCTATGTATCCCGCATCGAAAAACGAGCCCTGGCCAAGCTGGAACAGGCCATGGATGGATGGCGTCCTTAGTCAAAAAGACGATGTTAAAATGTCATAAAGAACATTCGAAAATGTTATGGAAAAAATACAGAAATAGGTAAAAGTGAGAACAATTTTGACGAAGTTTACAAAACGTTAAAAAACGTTATTGCGTTTTTTCAACAAATATACTATAATAACCCTGCAAGTATTGTCCCTGCAAATCAATCATTGAATTGGAGGAATCTACATGAAAAAGAAACTTGCTCTGGTTCTGGCTCTCGCTCTTACCGCCAGCCTGTCCCTCACTGCTTGCACCACTTCCAGTGACAGCTCTGGTTCCGGTTCTGGCTCCGGCTCTGGTTCCGGCTCCGGCTCCAACACCGTTGCTGAGACCGTCAAGGGCGGCAAGGACGGCGGCACCAGCCTGAACTTCACCACCGGCGGCGATCAGGGTACTTACTACGGCTTCGGCAGCATCCTGGCCCAGAAGGTGGGCGAGGCTACCAGCACCCAGGTAACCGCTATCACTTCCAACGGCTCCGCAGCCAACATTCAGGCCATGCAGGACGGCGACGCTCAGCTGGGCTTCGTGCAGTCCGACGTTATGGCTTATGCGTATGAGGGCACCCGCACCTTTAAGGATTTGGGCGCTTACTCCGACTTCTCCACCGTAGCCTCCGTCTATATGGAGCAGGTGCAGATCGTCACCCTGGACCCCAACATCAAGACCGTGGCTGACCTGGCTGGTAAGCGCGTGTCCATCGGCGCTCCCAACTCCGGCGTGTACTTCAACGCCGTGGACGTGCTGGGCGCTTATGACCTGACCGAGGATGACATCGAGGCCACCTACGAGGACTTCGGCACCAGCGCCGACTCCCTGAAGGACGGCAAGATCGACGCCGCGTTCGTGGTCGCCGGTGCTCCCACCACCGCCATCACCTCTCTGGCTACCACCAAGGACGTGTATCTGGTCAGCCTGGACGACGAGCACATCGACAAGCTGCTGGAGACCTCTCCTTATTACAGCAAGAACGTGATCTCTGCTGACACCTACGACATGGACGCCGACGCCACCACCGTGGCCGTGGTCGCTACCGTTATCGCCCGGGACGACGTGTCTGATGAGGACGTGTACAACTTCCTGTTCGGCGTGTACAAGAACATCGAGGGTCTGACTCAGTCCCACCAGAAGGGCGCGGAGCTGGATCTGGAGTTCGCCGCTTCCAACACCGCCGTTCCCTATCATCCCGGCGCGGTTGCCTTCTTTGCTGACGAGGGCATTACCGTTCCCGGAAAGTAAATCCATTCCCTGCTGACAGTCATTCCATGGGCTGCGGCGGACTTGTC
>OGWU01001878.1_pt1 | contig 11373 bp, 9 predicted proteins | sample 1576071 | NCBI WGS metagenome assembly OGWU01 (sample SAMEA3541582, study PRJEB24748) | human gut metagenome | biome: human gut; feature: human-associated habitat; material: faeces | place: China | collected 2012
GCTACTTTAATTATCAAGAGTTTGAAGACTCCGCCACGGCCCGGCGAGACGGGATCGACAACAGCCTCACCCCGGTGGCCCGGAGGATGGTCACGATCCTAGTGGAAATGCTACTAGACCCGCTACGGCGGGTCTGGGGCAGCCCCATCGTCATCAGTAGCGGCTATCGCTGCCCCGAATTGAACATCCTTATCGGGGGAGCCAAGCACAGTCACCACCTCCTCGGTTGCGCCGCCGACCTGATAGCCGGCTCTCCAGATGATCATCGCCGCTTGTTCCGACTGATACAAGAGACGCACGAGCTGTGCGGACTCGAGTTCACTCAGCTCATTCTAGAGCCCGGCGCCCGATGGATCCATATCTCTTACGTACCCGGCAACCTTCGCTGTCAGGTTATCGATAAAGAAAAGTCGCCTAATTGACTTAAGTCTTTCAAACCGAAGACTTAAATCAAGGAGCACGAAAAGCCAAGTCATCAAGCGTGAGGACTCAACTCATCATCCCCCAAGTTCTTTATGTATCACTTAAAATATCTTACGATTATGTCATTAAACTATTCCATTGCCATGATGGGCAACCCGTTGAAAAAAGAGGAACCCAAGAAAGCCTACGCCAAGGCGCAAACCAACGGCGAGCTCAACTTAAAAGAGCTATCTACCCTGATAGCGAGTAAATGCACGGTGCACCAAGCTGACGTTTCGGCCGTGCTCATCGCCACCACCGAGTGCATGCTGGAAGGTCTGAAAGCTGGCAAGCAGGTGGATTTCGGCGATCTGGGCGCCTTCCGCCTCCAGATCAATTCCGGGGGAGCGCCGAGTGCCGACCTGTTCACCTCCGACTATATCAAGGGGGTGAACATCCAGTTCGTCCCCGGCGAGGAACTTCAAGTCATCTTCCAAGGCCTCAAGTTCAACCTCGTCCCCACCCGGGCCGCCCAAGCCGCCGTCATCAAGGCCCAGAAGGCCGGTAAGACAACGGTGGATATCTCCGGTAAGAACGGCTCCTCGGACAGCGAGAGCCCGGATGAGATATAACGGGGCACGCTTCGGCGTGCTCATTGATACAGACTTCGTATTATCAACCTTATAAAACAAATTTAAATGAGTGAAAAGAAGAAAACCAACGTTTGGAGCGTAATCGTCAAAGTAGTCATCGCCATAGCCACCACCATCGCCGGGGCCTTAGGCATCAGTGCTTGCGCTTTCTAACGCCTTATCCAAGACCTCGTACTTGGAGTGCCGGCTTTTGAACTCGGGGACGATCGCCTTCATCTTGCCCACGATGGCCATATCGTCCCTCGAGCGGCCTAGGCCGACGAGTTCATCTATATCTTGGCAAACCGTATCATAATCGTACTCCCGTACCTTGGCGATCTTGATCTTCGGATGGAAGGTAGGCAGCGTGATCTCCTCGTCGTTCAGTACCTCCTCGTACAGCTTCTCGCCGGCACGAAGGCCCGTGAAACGGATCCCCACGTTCTTGGCGCCCGAAAGCTGGATCATACGTTTCGCCAAGTCGATGATACGCACGGGTTTGCCCATGTCGAAGACGAAGATCTCCCCACCGTTACCCATCGTACCCGCCTCCAATACCAACCGGCAGGCCTCCGGGATCAGCATGAAGAAACGGATGATATCCGGATGCGTCACTGTCACGGGACCGCCCTTGGCAATCTGTTCACGGAACAATGGGATCACGGAGCCGTTAGAACCCAGCACGTTGCCGAAGCGGGTCGTAACGAACTGCGTCACGCCTTCCACATGGTCCTCCTTGATCGCCTTGTCGAGGCTCTGCACGTAAATCTCGCAGATACGTTTCGAGCAACCCATCACGTTCGTGGGATTCACCGCCTTGTCCGTGGAGATCATCACGAACTTCCTCGTGCCATACTTCACGGCCAAGTCGGCGATCACACGGGTACCGTCCACGTTGTTACCCACACTCTCACAAGGATTATCCTCCATCATCGGAACGTGCTTATAAGCCGCCGCATGGAACACGTAGGCGGGGCGATGCTCCGAGAAGATCTCCTCCATGCGAGACTTGTTAGCGATGTCCGCCACCAAGGTATAGGCGTTGATATCCCGCCAATCCCTCGCCATCATCAAGCGGATGTCGTGCAAGGGAGTTTCCGCCTGATCTACCAAGATCAAGCGATCCGGAGCAAACGAGGCGATCTGGCGCACCATCTCGCCACCGATGCTGCCGGCGGCTCCCGTTATCAGGATGCGTTGACCACGAAGCAAGCGGCCCACCGCCTCCATGTCTATCTCTATCTTTTCCCGGGGAAGCAGATCCTCGATCTCAACCTTCCGGAGTTGTGTATGCGTCAAATCGCTCCTGCCATCCCATTCTTGCGCCGCCGGGGTCACGTAGATCTTGATCCCCGCCTCCGCCAAACGGGCCACCATATCCGGCTGTTCCCGAATGGAGTCGCTCTTCAAGGGGGAGACGAAAAGGATCGTCGCCCGCTCCCGACGCATGGCATCGATCAGCTCCTCATCGAAAGGGTACACACGCACTCCCATCAATATACGATTCTGCATGTTCCCGGCCTCCGAGACGAAGCCTGCCAGCACGTACTGTGAGGGATCTTGGTTCTGGATGCTCTTCGCCAAACTGATACCGCCCTGCTTCACGCCGAAGATAAAGGCACGCTCAGCCTTCGACTGACGGAAGGTTGTCACGTAGAAATACTTCACGAACACACGCATCGCCCACATCAAGCTCATCGCCAGCAGGGAGGATAGCACAAGGTCTCGTTTACGGATATACACCAAGTAAGGCGAAAAATCCGTAAACTCTTGGAAGGTCACCACGCAAACCACACCAAACAGCACGGCGAAGCCCACCCGTTGCAAATCCACGAAGGAAGAGTAACGAATGATGCCCGAATACGTACGGAACAGCCTAAAGCCCACCAGATAAGGCACTAGGCAAACACCCCACGTGAGCGACAGGTGCCAAAAGATGCCCATCGTGGCGAAGATCCCGTTATTCAAGGCATATACCAGCAAGCCTGAAAACAGGATCACCAAGCAATCCAGCAGGATAATACTCCAATACGGCAACGCTTTCCTTGAGAAATACCACGTTGAGAGTTTAGAAAAAAGGTTCATCATGAATAAAATTTTGGGTTCATGTCAGCTGGGGCAAGCCCTCCACCTCACCAGCATGCCATCTTCGGTAGTCAGTCAAGGAGGATTCGGGGACGGTCAGCACCACGTAATCCGTCTCGTCCCGCCTCAAAATATGTTTACGGGCATACGAACGCAACGAGCGATCCGTCACGGACACCATCACGATCGGGAACGGGTAGGCGAACAGACGCAGCGGCGTGATCTCGCTATCCGGGAAGGTGAGACACAACTGATAGGCAGAACGCTCGAAAGCTACCCAATAAGGACCCGTACAATATAAATGGATCGAGGTACGGTTCGTGCGCTCACGATCCATGATCTCGTTCAGATGCTCGTTTAGTAACGTAACCAAGCGTATGCCAGAAGGAAGAGAAGGCATGTTTTGAATTTTTAATTTTCAATTCCCACGTGTTTTAGCCAGCGGTCGTAGTCGGCTAACCGACGGATCAAGGATAATTTACTCTTCTTCGGGGAAGATTCCCGACTCCACGGATCGATCAACTCGTGCGCACGATAATAATAGATACTGCTATCCGTACAACCATAAAGCGTAAGTAGTAATAATGCCAACGACTGCTCCGCACGGATCAAGGGTAAGAACGAGACGATCGTTCCGATCAACGACTTTTGCCGCTCCTCGTCCCCTAGTATCGTATAGGCGGGCAACAAGAGAGAATAGAGCTTGCACCGCATCACGGCAGAATCCAGCTGTAACTCTCCATAGGCACGCAAGGTCTCGGTCGCCAGCTCACGGTCTATAGCCGTAACGCCACCATCCCCCCAATGACGGCCCAACGCCTCATGAAGACCATTTTGTATCCGGGAATTGTCCAAACGGGTATATACATGCTTGCCTTCCTCGGCCAAGCTGATCACCTCATACTCGCCCGGCTGAACACGCAATAAAGGAACCCACATCCAGTTGTCCACGCATACCATTACCTCCCGCTCGCCAACACCGGGCTGTATTACTACACTTGCCTCAACACCTTTGAAACGACCATCCGTGATGCGTATCCGGTCACCTTTACGCAAATAACCCGCTTCCGGCACATACACCGGAAGCTCATCCGAGTAAGAACGGGCCACCCAACGCAAGTTTTCCATCTCACGATCGGAGACAAAAGGATATGAGCCACGGCCATCCACGCTAGGCAGGAAATTATACAAGGGAAAATCTCGTTTCAAACGGAAGATCTCATACACAGAAGAGCGGATAAACACATAATTGTAGAGTAACGGACGGTGAGTCTCCACCAAACGCCCCTCACGGCGATGCATCTCCACGAAAGAGGGGGCGAAAAAATCGAACGTAGGCTCGCCCAAACGCACCCTGCGATCTAACTCCTTCCGCAAACCTTTGGCTGGACCTTTGTGACAAGCGGGAAGAGATAACACATACCATCTTACGGTGTGGACATCACGCAATGGTAAAGGGGGAAGATCATGACCCATAGATACTTCAATGCCATATCAGCGTATTCTATTAACACACTGATAATCTAATACTTAAATCAAATATCGTTTTCTATTCCCGAAAATTTTAAAGCAATAGAAACCATGTCAATATCTCTTCTATCGGGACGTGGAAGATCGGCTACTTGGGAAGTAGCGTAAAAGATAGGAAATGATTATTACCCAGTTGTAGAGACGGAGCACGCTCCGTCTCCCACCATCTGGCAGTAATTTAAAATACCCATTTGAGGGGATGAGACGGGGCACGCCCCGTCTCTACACGATGTTCGTACGATTTTTTGGGGAGACGTGATGATGCAGGAAATATGAGGTCGTTTCGTCTCCATTGTCGTGCCCATACACCACGAATAGAAACGAAAAATCGAGGAAAGATAAATTCAGAAAACAAACAAAGCCTACACAAAGCCTAAAAATTGTTTGTTATTCGGTGTTTTTTACTAAATTTGCGGCGTGGAAGATTACGCTACTTCCCAAGTAGCCGATCGCCTACCCCACCTTTGATACATTATTATATATGCTCTCGAAGCAAGCCTTGTTCACCGCAGACATCTTATCCAAAGAGAAGCTCTTCAAATAGATTTGCGTCGTCTTGATCGATTGGTGTCCCAGCAATTCGCTGATCATCTCGATCGGTACACCCTGTTCCTTCAAGGTCGTGGCGAAAGAGTGACGGATTGAGTACGAGGTAACCATTTCCGTCACACCACAGGCATTTGCCAGTTCCTTCAAGGAACTGTTGAAATCAGCCAAGGCAGAGGTATATTCCCGGAAGGCCTCTTCACCCGTTTTCGTCCCACTCAAGAAAGTGAATAGATAAGGAGAATCCCGAAGCGTGTCGGTCATTAACGCAGCCAACAACTCCTTGGCCACAGGCTGTATCTCGACCAACATCGGCGTACCCGTCTTCTGGCGGTTATACCTCAAGACACCACTCCGGATATCACTCTTTTTCAAATGAGCGAAATCGACAAATGCCATACCGCAAAACAAGAACATCAAACACAATGCCCGCTGTGTTTTCCGCAGCCCCGAATCATCCAACGGAGCGGTCATCAACAAACGCAAGGATTCCGTAGGCAACGCCTTCTTCTGTTTGCTTTTCACTCCCATGAAAATCCCCTTGAACAAATAACGGGAAAAAGGAGCCTCCCCATTCTCCATCGCCAACCCATACACACGGCGAATCCTACGCATATAGGTAGACACCGTATTCCACGAGCATTCCCGGTCCCGCAAATAGTCTTGATACCTCAAAAGCATTTCCCGGTCGATACGGGTATAAGGAATCACCTCCTGCCCACAAAAACGCAGGAATGAATTCAAGGCATCTTGATAACTCTTGGCGGACGAATAACGTCCTTGCTCTCTCAATCGGGCTATATACATCCGCATACCCTCCGCTAAATCATACTGTTTCATATTTTCACGTATAAAAAAAGTAAATTACAATAAAAAACACGGTTAATTCGTGATTGTCTACTTACATTTGCAGAAAAACAAATACCATGGACAAGATCGTAGAAATAGCCCGGTTCACCTATCCGGCGGATGCCCAACCGCTGATGGCCCTGTTGAGGTCGGAAGGGATAGAATGTTATCTCCGCAATGAGTTAAGCAGCCAGATCATGGCCGGTTACGTAGACGTAGGCGGCGCACGGGTGGAGATTCTGGAAAGCGACGTTCCCCGAGCCATGAAGATCATGGAGGAAGGCGGTTACGACCTGCCCCGGGAAGACGAGCAAGCGGAACCGGTAGAACAAGTCGCCGGATTCGCACGTCATATCCCTTTTCTACGAAAATATCCCTTAGAGAAACAAATCATGATCCTATTCGTCATCATAGCTGTCTTTTTGGCTTTGGTGATTTACTTCGGATCGCTTATTTCATCAAACTAAACAAATGTAATCAATGGCACGCAGAAAGATAACAAATAGTCAAGCCGTATGTATCACCTTACTATGGGGTGTCTTATGCTACATGCTGCTTGTATACAGCGAAACGATCAATTTCGACGTCATATTTGCCCTTGTAGCCTCCGCTATCATTGTGTTCGTTCCGATCTATAAGAATTTCAAGCATAGAGACGAATAACATTTCGTCGTTTTTTCAAACTTAATATATCTAAATGATATTTTTTATGCATTTTCTCTTTCAATTATTTGCTAGTGTCAAAAATTAGCTTACCTTTGCGACGTCGTTAAACAAACGGCGTACGGATAACAAAATGGTATAACATTCTAAATATAAAATTCAGTCATGAAGGCAAGTGAAGTTTTAGACAACTTGAAAAGAAGATTTCCGAACGAACCGGAATATCATCAAGCAGTATCAGAGGATTTAGGGACTATCGAGGAAGCTTACAACGAGCATCCGGAATTTGAGAAAAGCAACTTGATCGAGCGCCTTTGTATCCCCGATCGCATTTTCTCTTTCCGTGTAACTTGGATGGACGATAAGGGACAAATCCAGACGAACATGGGTTACCGTATCCAGCACAACAACGCTATCGGCCCGTACAAAGGCGGTATCCGTTTCCACGCTTCCGTAAACCAATCGATCCTTAAGTTCTTGGCTTTTGAGCAAACGTTTAAAAATTCACTGACTACATTGCCGATGGGTGGTGGTAAAGGAGGTTCCGACTTTAGCCCGAGAGGAAAGTCAAACGCTGAGATTATGCGTTTCTGCCAAGCCTTCATCCTTGAGTTATGGCACCATATCGGTCCGGACACGGATGTTCCCGCCGGCGATATCGGTGTAGGCGGACGTGAGGTGGCTTATATGTATGGAATGTACAAGAAATTGGCTCGTGAGAATACGGGCACATTCACGGGTAAGGGTATCGAGTTCGGAGGTTCCTTGATCCGTCCGGAAGCTACAGGTTACGGAAACGTATATTTCTTGTTGCAGATGCTGAAAACCCGCAACATTGATATCAAAGACAAGGTAGTTTGTGTATCAGGTTCCGGAAACGTGGCTCAATATACGGTAGAGAAATTAATCAGTCTTGGAGCGAAAGTTGTCACGATGTCTGATTCCGACGGTTATATCTATGATCCGGATGGTATCGACCGTGAGAAACTGGATTATATCATGGAGTTGAAGAACTTGTATCGTGGCCGTATCCGTGAATACGCGGAGCAATACGGATGCAAATATGTACAAGGCGCTCGTCCTTGGGGAGAGAAATGCGACATCGCTATGCCGAGCGCAACTCAGAATGAGTTGAACGGCGACGATGCCAAGACTTTATTGGCCAACGGTTGCTTCGCCGTATCCGAAGGCGCTAACATGCCTTCTACGCCAGAAGCTATCGACGCATTCCTTGAGGCCAAGATCCTTTACGCTCCGGGTAAGGCCGCTAACGCAGGTGGTGTATCCGTTTCCGGTCTTGAGATGACTCAGAACGCACAGAAGTTAAGCTGGAGCAGCGAGGAAGTAGACCAGAAACTTCAGAGCATCATGGAAAACATCCACGAGCAATGCGTAAAATACGGAAAGCAAGAGGATGGTTACGTAAACTACGTGAAAGGCGCCAACGTAGCCGGCTTCATGAAGGTAGCTAAGGCTATGATGGCACAAGGAATACTCTAGGTAATTGAAAATTGAGAATTGAAAATTAGTTAGAGAGGAGAGATTGATGATCATATAAGCGAGGGGGATAGGCTTTGAGAGGCTATTCCCCTTTCTTATTTCCGACGAAGTCCCAATTTTCAATTTTCAATTCTTAATTTTCAATTAAAAAGCGGTATCTTAGTGCCGTAAATCGATAAGTATGATAACAGAAGAACTTAGGAAGCTATACCAATCATATACCGGATCACCGGCAGAGGAAATAACAGAGTTACCGTCATCCGGCTCTAACCGCCGGTATTTCAGGATAAAAGGTCCTGAGACGTTGATTGGAGTTAGTGGCACTTCTACTGAGGAGAACGAGGCTTTTATCTATATGGCAAAACATTTCCGGGAGAAGGGCTTACCCGTACCGCAAGTATATGCCAGCTCGGACGACCATTCATTTTATATCCAAGAAGATTTAGGAGATACGCTTCTTTTCAACGCCATCGAGAAAGGCCGTAAAAGCAGTGTATTCGACGAGGAGGAACGCCGTTTATTACACAAGACGATCACCAAACTCCCCGACATCCAGTTCTTGGGGTCCGACGGTTTCGATTTCTCGTATTGCCATCCGCAAGCCGAGTTCAACCAACGGTCTATCCTTTGGGACTTGAATTATTTCAAGTACTGTTTCTTAAAGGCTACCGGGATGGAGTTTCAGGAAAATCGTCTGGAAGATGATTTCTTGAAGATGAGCGACGTATTGTTACGCAGTTCCTCCGCCACGTTCCTGTACCGTGATTTCCAGTCACGCAATGTTATGGTAAAGGATGGAGAGCCTTGGTTTATTGATTTTCAAGGTGGACGAAAAGGCCCGGTTTATTACGACGTGGCTTCCTTCCTTTGGCAGGCGAAAGCGAAATATCCGGAGGATCTGAGGAATGAATTACTATCGGATTATATCACGGCCCTACGTAAATATATCCCGGTAGACGAAGCTTACTTCCATAGCCAGCTGCGCCATTTCGTCCTGTTCAGGACCTTGCAGGTATTGGGGGCTTATGGTTTCCGGGGGTATTTCGAGAAAAAGCCTCATTTCATCCAAAGCGTCCCGTTCGCGATCGAGAACCTGCGGCAGTTATTGAAGAATGACTATCCGGAATATCCCTATTTATGCTCCGTCCTTCGTGAGCTTACCGGGTTGAAACAATTCACGGATGATATCCAGAAACATATGCTGGAAGTAAAGGTCATGAGCTTCGCCTATAAAAAAGGAATCCCGAACGACCCTAGCGGGAACGGAGGTGGATTCGTATTCGATTGCCGTGCGATAAATAACCCCGGTAAATACGAGCGTTACAACCATTTCACCGGTTTGGATGAGCCAGTGATCCAGTTCTTGGAGGATGACGGGGAGATCACGAATTTCCTCGAGCATGTCTACCATATCGTAGACGCCTCGGTAAAACGATATATGGATCGTGGATTCACCAATTTGATGATTTGTTTCGGATGTACGGGAGGACAGCACCGTTCGGTCTATTCCGCACAACATCTGGCGGAACATCTTAACACCAAGTTCGGAGTAAAAGTACATTTAGTACATAGAGAACAAAATATAGAACAACTCTTTAACCCTACATTATGAAAGCTATGATTTTCGCGGCCGGTACTGGTTCCAGACTGAAGCCGTTAACCGATCACACGCCAAAAGCGCTTATACCTATCGGGGGCAAACCGATGCTAGAACACGTCATACTGAAACTGAAATCCTCCGGTTTCGACCAGATCGTGATCAATATCCACCATTTAGGCAACCAGATCGTGGATTTTCTGGAGGCGAACAACAACTTCGGTGTCCGGATCGAAATCTCGGACGAGAGCGATTATCTGCTGGATACGGGAGGAGGAATCAAGAAGGCCACTTCTCTTTTATGCGGGAACGAGCCTTTCTTGATACATAATGTCGATATCTTATCGAACGTGGATCTCAAGAAACTATACGATACCCATGTACAAACGAACCCGTTGGCTACCTTACTCGTCAGCCAGCGCAATACCTCACGTTATCTATTATTTAATAAGGAGAATAGACTGTGTGGTTGGCGTAATCATGAGACCGGCGAGGTAAAATCTTACTATCCCTATTTTGACCCGGATCAACACAACGAGTACGCCTTTAGCGGAATCCACGTACTCTCGCCCAAGATATTGGAGCTGATGGAAGAATGGACCGGAAAGTTCTCTATCATTAACTTCTATCTGGCTATTTGCGCCAAAACCGATATCAGGGCTTATATGGCGGATAACCTAAAACTATTGGATATCGGCAAGCCGGAAACCTTGGCCGCCGCCGAGGAATGGCTACGACAAAACATCTAACAAAATATTTCACACATGAAAAAAACTAGTTTTATCTACTTACTCTTGTTGATCGCACTGGGCCTCAGCTCTTGCCAGCAAGAGAAGACTTTCAAGGTTCTTCAATTCAACATCTGGCAGGAAGGCGCTGTCGTAAAAGGAGGCTTTGACGCTATCGCTGACGAGATCGTAAGAAGTAACGCCGATTTCGTTACGTTAAGCGAGGTACGTAATTATCATCAGACCCGTTTTTGCGACCGGATCGTGGAAGCGTTGCAGCAAAAAGGACAAACGTACTATTCTTTCTACACCGAGGATTCCGGTCTGTTAAGCCGCTACCCGATCACGGATAGCACGACCGTCTATCCCTTGAACGATGACAGGGGTAGTATGTACAAGGCCATTACCCACATCGGCGATACCGAGGTAGCTCTTTACACCGCCCATCTGGATTATCGTAATTGCGCTTATTACGATGCCCGTGGATACGACGGAAATACATGGGACGAGGAACCTCCTGTCACCAATCTGGACACACTCCTATGGTTGAACGAGCAATCTGTCCGTGACGACGCTATCGCTTGCTTCCTAAAAGAGGCGAAAAAGGATCGGGAAGCCGGACGGATCGTTATCCTCGGAGGAGACTTTAACGAGCCTTCCCATCTGGACTGGACTGAGGCGACCAAAGATATGAGAGACCACCAAGGATTGGTTGTTCCTTGGCACGTATCCGTCATGCTGGAGAAAGACGGCTTCAAAGATACGTACCGTGAGATCTTCCCGAACCCTGTAACTCATCCGGGACAACGGTCGCTTCTTTGGCGCTCACAGCGTTTTCTGC
>OGWU01001880.1_pt1 | contig 11368 bp, 7 predicted proteins | sample 1576071 | NCBI WGS metagenome assembly OGWU01 (sample SAMEA3541582, study PRJEB24748) | human gut metagenome | biome: human gut; feature: human-associated habitat; material: faeces | place: China | collected 2012
TAATGAATTTCAAAAGTAAGGGGTTAATCAGTTTAGAGATAGACGATGAGGTATATGATTATAAATTGTATAATACTTTGAAATCGTTATCTAAAACAGGTTCTCAGAGAAAATCTGCAAAAGAACTTGGAGTGGCTCATGCTGTTTTAAATAGGCGTATTAAAAAAGCTGAAAATAAATTAGGAATTCCTCTTGTTGAAAAAGTAGGTTCAGGTAGTGTGCTTACTTACGGCGGCATGGCTTTATTGAAGGAATTCCAAAATTACTATAATCAGATAGCTAAAACCAAAAACATTAACATTGCAGGAGGGCACATTGTTTCTGGACTTTTAGAGTCAATTAACCAGCCCTATAAATTATCCGTCTATAGCAGTAATGATTCTAATTGTTTTAAATTAGCTGAACGTGGTGTTATTGATGTTTTAGCTTTAGATGATCCTCTAATAGCTTTTGAAAGGGATCTTAATTTTATACCTATAGGATTTGATTATCTTGTATTGATTGCAAACAGGAACTCTCATGAAATCAAAAGCATTAATGATTTAAGTAATTTGAATTACGTTTCTGTAGCAGGTTCTGCTCAAAGGCTTGCATGGAATACTTTAGAACATTACGATATTGATTATAATATTGCTAAAACTGTTAGCTCTCAATTCGACGCTTTTAAGATGGTTAAAAATTCAGATAATTTATATAGTTTTTTAAATGCCAGCTATTTTGCAGGCAGTGATATTCTAAAGTATGATACTCGTCATGCTATCAGTTTGGTTCAAATCAATGAAGAAAAAGATGAGATTTTTGATTTTATTGAATTTTTACTAAATGATGGTCAAAAAGAGATAGTAAAACAAGGATTCAGTTCTATTTGATTATTACTTTTTAATTGCTCTAAGACAATTTAGATAGGACTTCATAATATATACCTATATTCAAGTCAAAAAATTAAAATATCATTCAATTATAATATTAATATATCTAAGGAGTATAGGTATCATGGCGAAAAATAGTGATTTATTGGCAGTTGGTCATACTGCTCTTGATTATATAATAAAAGTAAACGAATTTCCTAAAGCTAATTTTTCCGCACCGATAACAGATATGAAAACTTTCAACGGTGGTGCTGCTGCAAACGTGGCTGTTGTAGGTGCAACACTTGGTTTAAACACAGCATTAGTGTCTGCAGTAGGTGGAGACTTTAAAAATAGCGAATATTATGGGAAAATGGAAGATTTAGGAATAAACACCGAATCATTAATTATAGTTCCGGGAGAGGCAACACCAACTGCTTTTGTACTAACTGACGATAACGATGATCAGATTAGCTACTTCTACTGGGGAGCTGCAAAAGAGTTTGAAGAAAGCAAAGTTCCTCAAAAGACTATTGAAAATTCAGAAGCTATTCATTTAGCTACTGGAGATCCTGAATTTAATTGGAAATGTAGTAAGGAAGCTAAAGAAAATGACTTGTTAATCTCTTTTGATCCCGGTCAGGATTTAGGAATGTATTCTTCTGAAAAACTTAGGGATGTTATTAAAAACACCACAATTCTTTTTTCAAACCACTATGAGCTTGAAAGAATCTGCGAATCTCTAGAGGTGGACATTGAAGGATTAAGGGAAATAGGGCCTGAGATCATTGTTAAAACAATAGGATTTAATGGTAGTGAAATCTACTCCAATGATGATAAAATTGTCATCGATGCTGTTAAAACCACTGCCGTTGATCCGACTGGTGCTGGAGATTCCTACAGGGCAGGTTTTTTAACCAGATTCCTTAATGGAGAATCATTACTTGAATCTGCCAAGTTTGCATCATCTGTCTCCTCATTTATTGTAGAGGAAAATGGTTGTCAGACTAAAGCTCCTACATTTGATGATGCATATGATAGAATGTCTAATTTCTATTAGACATTAACTTTTTTTAAAGCTTACTTTATTTTTATCAAAGACACTTCAATAATGTCCGACTTTTAATAGGCATTACTTTTTTTTAAATCTTACTTTATTTTTATCAAAAACACTTCACTGCCCAGTTTAAATAATACTATGACATAACTATTATTAAAGTTAAGTTTATAACTTTTTCATATTTGATTTAATAAATATATTTTTAGTGGTATTGATGACACAGATAAGCGATGCGAAAAACGGTATTTTAACTGAAGAAATGAAGATAGTGGCTGCAAAAGAAGGTGTAAGTGAAGATTTCATCTTAAAATCAGTAGCTGAAGGAACAATTGTAATTCCAAAAAACATAAATCACCCAATTGAACCATCAGCTATTGGAGCAGGACTTAGAACAAAAGTAAACGCAACAATCGGAACCTCAACAGATATTGTAAACTTCGATGAAGAGGAACTTAAGGCCCAAATAGCTATTGATGCTGGAGCAGACTGTTTAATGGAATTAAGTATTGGTGGAGATTTAGATGAAATCAGAAGAAGAATACTTAAAATGTCTCCATTACCAGTTGGAAGCGTACCAATTTATCAGGCAGCTATTGAAACCATAAGGGAAGAAGGTTCAGCAATATACATGGATGAAGACACAATGTTTAAAACCATCGAAAAACAGGCAAAAGATGGAATAGACTTTATGGCAATCCACAGCAGTATTAACATTGAAACCCTTACAAGACTTAAAACCCAGGGAAGAGTAGCAGGACTTGTATCCAGGGGAGGAGCATTCATATCATCATGGATTGTAGAAAACGAACTTGAAAATCCACTATACAAAAACTTCGACTATGTTTTAGAAATTGCAAAAGAATATGATGTAGTATTGTCCCTTGCAAATGGTATGAGAGCGGGAGCTATTGCTGATTCCACTGACAGGGCGCAGGTACAAGAATTAATTGTACTTGGAGAATTAATTGACAGATCCCGTGACTTTGGAGTACAATGTATGATTGAAGGGCCAGGTCACATTCCAATTAACGAAATTCCAGCTAATGTAATGATTCAAAAGAAATTATGTTCACAAGCACCGTTTTACATGCTAGGCCCAATTGTATGTGATGTAGCACCAGGTTACGACCATATCGTATCAGCTATTGGTGCAGCAGAATCAGCAAAAGCAGGAGCAGATTTCATATGTTATGTAACTCCTGCAGAACACTTAGCGCTTCCATCTCCTGAAGATGTAAAAGAAGGAGTAATAGCTACCAGAATAGGAGCATATGCTGGAGATATGGCAAAAGGAGCTCATAATGGTGAAAGAGATTTGGAAATGGCATATGCAAGGAAAAACCTTGACTGGGAAGAACAATACAGACTTGCATTAACTCCTGATGTAGCACGTGCAAAAAGAGACGCAAGACCTCCTGAAGACCGTGACGCATGTACTATGTGCGGTAACTTCTGTGCTGTAAAACTTGTAAATGAATGGTTAGATAGTGGAGACCACGACATTTTACAAAAATAAACATAAAACAAATCATTATCACTTCAGATAATGATTTTTCACTTTTTTTAATGAACTTTATTAGCTATCTTCCAACTTTATTAAAACATAATAATTTGGCATTTGGATTATTTATTTCTTAACAACAATCTTAAATGGGCAAATAAATCCCTACAGCTTTAACATAATTCTTTTATATTAAAAAAAAGAGAATTAGTATATACTTATTTTTATTATTATCACGGTGATTTAATGAAACATTGGACTGAAAGAATAGCTGAAGATTTAAGCAAAAGAGATGTTGATGATCATGTTATAGCTAGTGGAACCTCTATATCCGGATCAATACATATTGGTAATTCCTGTGATGTGTTCATTGCAAATGCTATTGGAAAAGAATTACGTAAACTTGGGAAAAATGCAAAAACCATATGGATTGCAGATGATCACGACCCTTTAAGAAAAGTTCCTTATCCTTTACCTGAAAGCTATGACAAATACTTAGGCATGCCTTACTCTAACATTCCATGTCCAGACGGCTGTTGTGATAGCTTTGTAGAGCATTTCGAAAAACCATTTTTAGGGGTCATGGATGAATATGGTATTGAAATGGAAACCAAGTCAGGTTTTGAGATGTATAAGTCTGGAGCTTATGATGATTATATAAGAACTGCTCTTGAAAAGGCTCCTGAAATCAGGGAAATCTTTGATCAGTATAGGAGGGAACCGTTAAACGATGACTGGTTGCCATATAATCCGATATGTGAAGAATGTGGAAGGGTAAATACTACTTATGCTTATGATTACGAAGGAGATACTGTAAAATACAGATGTGAATGTGGTCATGAAGGTTCAATGGACATTAAAAGCGGAAATGGAAAGCTTACATGGAGAGTTGAATGGGCTGCAAGATGGAAAATCTTTGGAGTAACCTGTGAACCATTTGGAAAAGACCATGCAGCTAGCGGTGGATCTTACGATGTAAGTAGCATAATCTCAAAAGAGATATTTGACTATGAAGCTCCGTATCCAGTTCCTTACGAATGGATTACTCTTGATGGGGAAGCTATGAGTAAATCTCATGGAGTATTTTTCACACCAAAAGAATGGCTAGATATCGGTCCTGCTGAAAGTCTTAATTACTATTTATTTAGAAGTAAACCAATGAAAGCTAAAGATTTCTCACCAAAAATGAGTTTTCTAGACTTTATGGATCAGTTTGATAAAGTTGAAAAGGTATTCTATGGCGAAGAAGAAGCACCATCTGAAAAAGAAGGCAAAAAATTCAAAAAAATATATGAAATAGCTCAAATTCATGAAAGAGAACCATTGCCATTCAGACCACCTTACAGATTCCTTGTAAATGCTTATCAAATAGCTGGAAATGATTTGGAAAAAATATTTGGAATTCTTAAGAGAAACTCACAGTTAACTAAAAGCTTTGATAAAAAAGAGTTCAGCGATTTAAATGAAAGAGAATTGGAGCAATTCCAACAACGTGTTGATGAAGTAGCTAACTGGTTAGACGTTTATGCACCTAAATTTGTAAAATTCCAGGTTCAGGAGAAAAGCGTTCCTAACTTACCATTAACTGAAGAACAAACACAATTCTTAAAAGACTTAGCTGACTTGATGGAGAATAATGAGTTTTCAGATGCAGCAGATCTTCATGATGCAATGTATGAAATTTTAGAAGGACAAGGTCTTAAACCTCAAAAAGGATTTCAAGCTATTTATAAAATGATTCTTGGTCAAAAACAAGGTCCAAGAGCAGCTTCATTTTTATTGTCCTTAGATAATGACTTTGTTGTTAAAAGATTAAGAGGAGAAGCTTAAAGGCTTCTTAAATCTTTTTTCATAGAAAGACAGATTTCGTCTCCCTTTTTAAAATCCTGTATTTTCAATTAAAGAAGATTTAGTTAATATACCCTTAGATCCAGTCCAGAAAATAGCCCCACCAAAATTAGTAGAATTATTTGTAAAACTAGAACTAGATATGGTACCATTAGTAGCTTGCCAGTAACCTCGATGAACACATGCCACCAATAATAAATATAAAGCATTGTTTCAAGAGGAGGTAGCTAGTACATGATAATCAATTAAAATATTAAAAAAGTGAAGTAGTGGAAACAGGTAAATCCACAAGAAAACAAAATAAAAAACAAAAGAATACAGCAAACAAATCAGTTCCAGCTACTTCAAAATTCGTATAAAATTATAAATCAGAATATAAGAAGAACAACAGGAAATATCCAATACATATGATTAGATAAATTATGGATATCCATCTGTGTAAATCCATATTCTAACCTCCTTAATAGAATTAAGTGGATTTTATGACATTGTAAATTCTGAAACATTATAAAACACTCAATTAAACCTTTGTATTATATTTTGATTTTCAAATAATAAATATGAAGATAATACTATAAATGTAATTAAATAAGATAAAAATAAGGATGTATTGCCAGTAAAAAGAACAAAGGAAAGGAATAACCTTCCCATCATCCTTCAAACCATACAAAGTATATGTTTTTAATTATGTCTAAAATAGAATTTACAACATAATACGAATTTACATTTAACTATTATGACACATCAACTATATAAAAGATTTGGTTTCTTTACAACACACAAATCCAAAAATAGTATATATATGAAATATCACGAGAATTCAGAAAAAAATCCGACCACACAAGTCCGTAAATTTTTCATGCAAATTCTCAACCCTCACCATTTCCAATCAGTCATGAAATCAAGTATTCCTGTTCTAGATCTTGTACCATTTTTTGAAAATCAGTGTTTGACTCATCTGTTAGTTTAAGTTCCATCATATCAAATCTGTGCTGTTTCCTACTTTTGCCAGTTCGTTTTTCCAGTTATCTCCTTGCTCTTTTAGATATTTTTCAAAGAGCTCTATACATCTTTTATCATTAAGAACTATCACTTCTACATCATTGTCTTTTAATAATGTTTCAGCACCCATTAATGTTACATTATCTCCTATTACCACTTTTGGAATGTTATAAAGCAGCACTGCTCCAGAACACATTGGGCATGGTGAGAGAGTTGTGTATAATGTTGTTTGTTGATAATCTTGGAAGTCTAAACGACCTGCATTTTCAATTGCATCCATTTCAGCATGTAATATTACAGAATCATCTTGAATTAGCCTATTATGGCCTTTAGAAATTATTTCATTGTTTTTTACAAGAACTGCTCCTATTGGAATTCCTCCCTCTTTTAAGGATTTTTCAGCTTCTTTAAGTGCAATTCCCATAAAGTAATTATTATCTTCCATGTTTAAAAAAATAGAATGAATTAGATGATGATTTAATCATCAAATTCAATTGGTTTGTTTGAAAGCCTATCGAATAAGCCTCTGTTAGAGTGTTTTTCAATTGCTTCTTTGTATTTAGTTACTTGAGCTTCTAACTCTCCAATGGTCCTTTGAGATTCTCTGGCAAGTTGATCATAGCTATGTTGTTTAGAACTTAGTTCTTTGTTAAGTTGAGTAATGGTGTTTTTATATTCTTTAATGGAGTTTTCTGTTTTAGCATCAACTTCATCTTTATAACTGCCTAATTCAATAAGTTTGTTTCTAAGTTCAAGAACTTCCCCTTGTAATTTTGCAGATTTATCTTCTAACTCTTTAATTATATTGTCCTTATTAATATTATCATTACTTAACTTTTCATTAGAATCCATTAGTTGATTTAATTCATTTGTATCAAATTTTGATAATTTTGATTTGTATTTATCTACTTTATCATTAGCTTCTTTTTTAACAGTTGCAATAGTAGAATCTAATTTTTCTAATCTTACTTTATTAACTGCATGTTCAGCACTTATTTTAGTTAAGCTGTCACTTAAATCAACATTAATATCTAATTGTTCATAATATTTTTTAGTACTTTTTTCTAAAGCATCAGTCAAATCAACTTTAACAGCCCTAAGTTCTTTGATTTCCTTTTTAAGATTAGGGATAATATTGTTTGTTAGATATGTTAATTCATTTGATTGTTTAGCAATTCTTTCATCTTTATAATCATTGCTTTTTTCAGATTTTTTATTAGAATCTTCTACATTTTTACTTTCTTCACTAGAAGGTTCCTCATTAATATTATCTGAATCATTGCTAGTAACATCAACAATAACTTCTTCGACCTCTTTTTCACTAGAAGGCTCATCATTAATCTCTTCTGAATTATTAACAGAAGAATCAGTATCAGTTACTTTATCAACTTCTATTGTTTCATTACTAGAAACGTCTACGATCTCTTCAACTACCTCAGCAGTTTCTTCTTTAATGTCTGTTTCATCATCAGACATGCTTTTAATTAAATTTTTTAACTCTTGAGATCGTTTATTAATATTTTCATTAGACATTAGACCACCTACATTTGTGTAGTATGAAAGTTCGACCATGTAATACAATACTTAAATTAAGTTTATCATCATATAAAAATCTTTTTTTAAGAGTACTATTATTATGTTATTAAAAAATGATTAATCATTATAGTTAAATATTAAATTTTATAGATATAATGATACATTTATTTTTACTAAATTCTTGGAGATACTATGGATTATTTTGAAAGACTGGAACATGATACAAAGATATTGTATGATATAGCTAATGAAGCAAGAGCCAAAGGATTAGACGTTGAAACAAGTACTGAAGTTCCTCTTGCAAAGGACTTAGCTGAAAGAGTAGAAGGGTTAGTAGGTCCTAAAAATGTAGCTAAACGTATTAAAGAATTAGAAGTAGACATAACCAGAGAAGAGGTTGCTTTTGAAATTGCAGCTGAAATTGCATCTGGAAAATTTGAACTGGTAGAGGAAGATAAGGTAGATTTTAACCAGGAACAGAGATGTGACCAAGGATTAAGAACAGCACTAGCTATTTTAACAGAAGGGGTGGTAGCTGCTCCTTTGGAAGGTATTTCACAAGTAAAAATTAAGGAAAACTTTGACAAAACAAAATACATTGCAGTATACTTTGCAGGACCGATTAGAAGTGCAGGAGGTACAGCAGCAGCTCTTGCAGTTCTTCTTGGAGATAAAATCAAAGAAGCAATTGGTATTGATGACTTTAAACCGATTGATGATGAGATCGAAAGATATGTGGAAGAAGTGGAACTCTATGAGTCTGAAGTTACAAATCTTCAGTATTCACCGACACCTGAAGAGGTAAGGTTTGCTGCAACACACATTCCTGTAGAAGTTACTGGAGAGCAGACCGACGCTGTAGAGGTTTCACATAGGGATCTGGAAAGGGTAGAAACAAACAACATCCGTGGAGGAGCTCTTCTTGCGATGATTGAAGGTGTTGTTCAAAAGTCTAAAAAGATTTTAAAAATCTCTAAAAAGCTAGGCCTTAGTAAATGGGATTGGCTTGCTGAGTACTCAAAACCTAAAGATGATAAAAAGGAAGAGGATAGCGAGAAAGATAAAGTAGACATTGTAACTGAACCTAAATATATTCAGGATATCATTGGCGGAAGGCCTGTTCTCGGATATCCCTCTGAGAAAGGCGCTTTTCGTTTGAGATATGGAAGGTCTAGAAATACTGGATTGGCAGCTATGGGAGTTCATCCAGCTACTATGACTCTTCTTGATTTTTTGGCTGTTGGAACACAGCTTAAAATTGAACATCCTGGAAAAGGAAACTGTGTAGTTCCAGTGGATTCAATTGAAGGACCTATTGTAAAACTTAAAAACGGTAATGTGGTTAAAGTCGACACTATAGAGAAAGCTAAGGAATATAAAAATCAAATTAGGGAAATCCTCTTTTTAGGAGACATGTTAGTTGCATTCGGGGAATTTTTAAGAAACAATCAACCATTACTTGAGTCTGGATGGTGTGAGGAATGGTGGACCAACATTTTGATTGAAAAGGGAGTTGGAGATGAGCTTGAATTAGAAAGACTTGAAAAAGGAGATTTAAGCTCAAAAGAAGCATTTGAAATATCTAAGAAATATGACGTTCCATTACATCCCCTTTACACTTACTGCTACAATGATGTTACAATAGCTGATTTGAATTCACTTATAGAATTGATACTTGAAAATAAGGATAAATATGATGATGAAAAAGGTTTAGAACTACCATTGGACTATAGAAAAAGAGTTCTGGAGATTATTGGAGTTCCACATATTATCGATGGTGAAAAAATAGTTATTGAACCAGATGACGCTTATGCTTTAATAAATACCTTGGTAGCTAAATTAGATGAGGGAGATTCTACTTTAGAATCTTTAAATAATATTTTGGATATTGAAATCAAGAATAAAGCTCCGGTTTATATTGGAACTCGTGTTGGAAGGCCTGAAAAATCCAAAGAAAGATTGATGAAACCTGCTCCTCACAGTTTATTCCCTATTGGAAATTATGGTGGAAGTAGAAGGTTAGTTGCAGAAGCTAGTAAAAAAGGCAATATTAGAATAGATTTGGCTAGACGTATTTGTACTAAATGTAAGTTAGGTTCATTTAATTCAATTTGTCCTCATTGTGGTGCTCCAACTACTATTGGAAAATCTGGTGAGAAAAATATTAATCTATCTGGAATGCTCAAAAAAGCCTCTGATAATGTTGGTGTTCGAAAAGTAGATGAAGTCAAAGGGGTTATTGGAATGATTTCTGAATCAAAACTTCCAGAACCTTTAGAAAAAGGAATTTTAAGGGCTAAAAATGACGTATTCACATTTAAAGATGCTACTATACGTCATGATTCAACAGATTTGCCTCTTACACATTTCATCCCTAAGGAAATTGGCGTTACAGTTGAAAAACTACTTGAAATGGGTTATGAACATGACTGTTATGGACAGCCAATTGAAAGTGATGAACAGATTATAGAACTGAAAGTGCAGGATGTCGTAATTTCAGATAACTGTGCTGACTATCTTGTTCGTGTTGCTCATTTCATTGATGATGAGCTTGAAAAATATTATGGAATGGACACATTTTATAATGTCGAATCAAAATCTGATTTAATAGGTCATTTAATAGCTGGTCTCGCTCCCCATACATCTGCAGGAGTTCTTGGAAGAATTGTCGGTTTTACAAAAGCACTGGCATGTTATGCTCATCCTTATTTCCATTCTGCTAAACGTAGAAACTGTGATAGTGATGAAGATGCAGTTATGCTTCTTTTAGATGCTTTAATAAATTTTTCAAAAACATACTTGCCAAGTACAAGAGGTGGAAGTATGGATGCACCTTTAGTTTTATCTTCAAGAATCGATCCTGAGGAAATCGATGACGAATCCCATAATTTAGATATTTTTGAGAGATTCCCTGTTGAGTTTTATGAAAAAACCAAAGATCCTTTAAAACCTTCTGAGGTTTTAGATTTGATAGATAATGTTGAGATGCATTTAGGTACTCCAAAACAATATGAAGGATTAATGTTTTCACATCATACCTCCAGTATTCATGCCGGACCTACAGTCTGTTTATATAAAAGATTGCCTTCAATGAAAGAAAAGGTTGAAGCTCAAATTTCATTAGCTGAAAATATCCGTGCTGTTGATCAAAGAGGTGTTGTTGAAAAGGTTTTATCATCTCACTTTTTACCAGATATTATGGGTAACTCCAGGGCATTTTCAAAGCAGAAAGTAAGGTGTACAAAATGTGGTGCAAAATACAGACGGATGCCTCTTACAGGAAAGTGCAAATGCGGTGGAAATTTAATACTTAGTGTGTCAAAAGGGTCTGTTAAAAAGTACTTGGAAATCTCACAAGATTTGGTAAACAGATATCCTGTTTCTCATTATTTAAAACAAAGGTTAGAAATTCAAGAATTTGGAATTAACTCTTTGTTTGAAAGTGATAAATCAAAACAAAGCTCATTGGACATATTTTTCTAATGGGCTATTTTTACTATTTTTTTAGGTTTTTATACGGCTCTGTCAAAATTTATATTGATTTGATTTTTATCATAATTTTATGATTTTTTA
>OGWU01001887.1_pt1 | contig 11353 bp, 14 predicted proteins | sample 1576071 | NCBI WGS metagenome assembly OGWU01 (sample SAMEA3541582, study PRJEB24748) | human gut metagenome | biome: human gut; feature: human-associated habitat; material: faeces | place: China | collected 2012
GCAGCACCAATGGCAATCGTTCAATTCGTGAAGTAGGAAACTACTTCACTTTTTTAAAAGGTAAAAAAATGAACTTAGAAAAAGAGATGAATGAATTTGCAAAAGCTAACCATGTTCCTGTAATGATGGATGAAGGTGTGGAGCTTTTGATTGCAAAAGTTAAGGAATATAATTGTAAGTCGTTTCTTGAATTAGGAACTGCAATAGCTAGAACAGCAATTCGTGTTGCTTCTTTGGATCCTGAAATGCGTGTTGTGACAATTGAGCGAAATCCTGAGATGATAGAGCAGGCTAAGATGAACATTAAGCAGTCTGGATATCAAAATCAGATTACTCTTATTGAAGGAGACGCTTTAGAAGTAGAACTTTCTGATCAAAAATTTGACTGTATCTTTATTGATGCAGCGAAGGCACAATATACACGTTTTTTTAAGAAATATTCACCACTTTTAAATTCTAATGGTATAATTGTTACAGACAACATGTATTTTCATGGATTGGTTGAACATCCAGAAAATACAAATAATAAGAATACCAAGGATTTGGTACGAAAGATTCGTAACTATCACGAATTCTTATCTTCTCTTGATGAATTTGAGACTACTCTATATTCAAAGGGGGATGGAGTTGCCGTAACAAGGAGGAAATAAGTATGAAATTTCTTAAGTTCTTATTAGGTGTAGGCGTTATTGGAGCTGCCGGGGCAGCTATTGCCACAAAGAAATCGCGCGATAAAAAACGTCAAGCAGAATTAGATGAATTTTTAATGCCAGAAGATGATACAGTTATCATCGATGTTCCAAAGAAAGAACCAGAGTCATTAACAAAGTTAGAAGCTGATTTGTATGCTTTGGAAAATGAGAAGGAAAACATTCTTCCATTAACGTTCATTTTTAGTTTTGAAAATTTTGAAGAAGCAAATAAATTTAAGAATGAATTAACTTTAAGAACGATCACTTCTACAATTAATGATCAAGATCGTTTTGTTGAAGTGATATATAATGATGTCATCACACATGATGCATTCACTGTTCTATTGAACGATTTCAAAGAAGCCATGGAGAAAAGCCAAGTTACATACCAAGGATATCGTTACTTTGCCAAGTAAATCCTTGGCTTTTTTTATATAGGCTTGTATAATTATTACGTTTAAAAAGAATAGGAGGATTTAAAATGTCAGCTGTAGAAGTTTCGCATTTATCCTTTTCATATGATGGACAAAATGATGTTATAAAAGATGTATCTTTTGAGATTCCCAAGGGAAGTTATACTACGATCGTAGGTCATAACGGATCCGGGAAGAGTACGATTGCTAAGCTCTTGATTGGTCTATTAAAAGCTAAAAGCGGTGAAATAAAGATTTTAGGTAATATTTTAAATGAAGAAAATGTATATTCATTAAGAAATCATGTAGGTATCGTTTTTCAAAATCCGGATAATCAGTTTATCGGCTCAACGGTTGCCGATGATATTGCGTTTGGATTAGAGAATCATTGTGTTCCTCAAGAACAAATGCAGGCAATTATTGAAGATGTAGCTGCTCGTGTAAATATGAGCGATTTTTTAGATAGTGAACCTACTAAGCTTTCAGGTGGACAGAAACAAAGAGTTGCAATAGCCGGTATTTTGGCTATAGCTCCAGATATAATCATTTTTGATGAATCTACAAGTATGTTAGATCCACAAGGAAAAGCAAGTATCAACGAACAAATTCAAAAACTTCATGATGAGCGTAATATAACAATCTTATCTATTACACACGATATGGAAGAGGTAGCTCAAAGTGAATATGTAATAGTATTAAAAGATGGAAAAGTGGAAATGCAGGGGACACCAAAACAAATCTTTGAACACAAAGGTAAATTAAAAGAAATGAAGTTAGAACTACCTTTTGCACTTTCTTTTTCTGAAAAGTTAAAAAATGAAGGTATTTTTAAGGATAGTTATTGTACATTAGATGAGGTGGTGAATGAGTTATGTCAATTAAGATCCACCAATTAGAACATGTGTATAATCCAAATACACCATTTTCGCATGCTGCTTTAAAAGGCATCAATCTTGAAATTCCAGAAGGGAAAGTAACTGCGATTATCGGGCAAACGGGTTCTGGTAAATCTACGCTTGTTCAGCATTTAAATGGTTTATTGATTCCAACGGCAGGTACTTTAGATATTTGTGGTTATCATATTCAGCCATTATTGAAAATAAAAGATGTAAAACAGTTACGAAAAGAGGTTGGGTTGGTTTTTCAGTTTCCAGAATATCAGTTATTTGAAGAAACGATTGAAAAAGACATTGCCTTTGGACCTAAAAACTTTGGTGTAGAAGAGACTGAAGCAAGTCAGCTTGTTCGCGATATTTTGCCGGTTGTTGGATTGGATGAGTCGTATTTAGATCGATCTCCTTTTGAACTGTCAGGTGGTCAAAAGCGTCGTGTAGCAATTGCAGGTATCTTGGTCTTAGATCCTAAGGTACTAGTATTGGATGAACCTACAGCTGGTTTAGATCCACAGGGCGCTAAGGAAATGATGACATTATTTATGCGCTTAAATCGTGAACAGAATAAGACGGTTCTTTTGGTAACACACGATATGGAACATGTCATGAAGTATTGTGATCATGTTATTGTATTGGATCATGGTGCGGTTAAACAGACTTCCGATGTAAAAACATTTTTTGAACATCCTGAATGGATCGTCAATATCGGAATCAATCCGCCTAGTATCATTCGTTTGAAGATGCGTTTAAAAGAGGCTGGCTTTGATATTCCAGATGAAATCATTGATGAAGATGGGCTTTTAAAATGCATCAAAAGGCAGGTGAAGATTCATGAATAACATTGCCTTAGGAAGATATATGCCTTTAAACTCTGTTGTTCATAAAATGGATCCACGTGCTAAGATCATGATTCTATTGTTCTTGATGATTGCGGTATTTATTCCAGCAGGTGTTTGGGGCTATGTGTTATTATCATTGTTTATTCTGGCAGCTTTATTTTTATCAAAATTACAGTTAAGTTTTGCCTTAAGAGCTATGAAACCAATGATTTGGATGATGGTATTTCTTTTGGTCATCAATGTTTTAGTTATAAAAACTGGAACACTTTGGTTTGAGCTTGGTTGGTTTAGCATTTATTCAGATGCGATTTATCAAACGCTTTATATTGTTGTTCGTTTAACTCTAATGATCATTATGACAACGATATTGACTGCTTCCACAAAACCATTAGATCTAACATTGGGAATTGAAAAGCTATTAAAGCCTTTTGAAAAGATTGGGTTGCCATCTCATATTATTGCGATGATGATTTCTATTGCCTTGCGTTTTATTCCTACATTAATTGAAGAAACGCAAAGAATCATGAATGCACAGGCTTCTCGTGGGGTAGATATGGAGAATGGAACGATCAAAGAAAAAGTAATGGCTATTTTATCGTTGATCGTACCTTTATTTGTATCCAGTTTTGATCGTGCTGATCAATTAGCCAATGCAATGGAAGCAAGAGGATATAATCCTATGCAGGAGCGTACAAGATATAAAGTCTTAAAGATGACTGGGATTGACTATGTTGGATTACTTTCTTCAATAGCACTTTTAGTATTGTGTATCGTTTTGGCGGTTATATTATGATATACAAAGTAATACTTGCATATGATGGATCAAACTATGCAGGATGGCAAAAGCAGGAAAATGCATTAGGTATTCAAGAAGTGATTGAAAAAGCACTTACTACGATTCATAAAAAAGAAACTTTTATCACAGCCAGTGGAAGAACCGATGCCAAAGTTCATGCCTTAGGTCAGGTGTTTCATTTTGAGGCAGATAAAAAAATTGGACCAGATCGTTATAAGATGGCCTTGAATGCATTGTTGCCAGAAGATATTCGGATTTTAAAAGTGAGCGTGGAAGCAGATGATTTTCATGCTCGTTTTAGTGCAAAATCAAAACGATATGACTATATTTGCACGTATGAAAAAGAAAATCCATTCGTATATAAATATAAGGAAATATTAAACTATACTTTAAATATAGAAGCTATGAGAAAGGCTTCTGAATATCTTGTGGGAACGCATGATTTTACAAGTTTTTCTTCATCTAAGATTGATCCAAGAAAACCTAGAGTCAAGACCATTACGCGCATTGATATCTTTGAAGAGAATCAGGATATTCGTTTTGTTTATGAAGGAACAGGTTTTTTAAGATATCAAGTTCGTATGATGACGGAAACTTTGATTATGGTTGGTTCAAATAAAATAGAGATAGAAGAAGTAAAAAGAATACTCGATAAAAAGGATAAGAGTGCTTGTCGTTATAACGCAAGTCCAAATGGATTGTATTTAGTACATGTTAATTATTAAAGGGGTAAAAGATGAAGCAGACAAACTTTCATACACACACATGGCGGTGTAATCATGCTAATGGAAGTGATGAGGAATATGTACTGGAAGCCATAGAAAATGATTTTGAAATCCTTGGTTTTGCGGATCATTGTTGTTGGAAATATGATTCGGGATTTGTTCCCTGGATTCGAATGAAAGAACAGGAATTTCCTCATTACAAAAGCAGTATCATGAATCTGAAGAAAAAATATGCAAAAGACATCAATATCCGATTAGGAATGGAAGCAGAGTATTTTCCTGATAAGATGGACTGGATGTTAGATTTTTGTATAGATGAAGAAATTGATTATTTGATTTTTGGTAATCACTATTATCAAAGTGATGAAACAGGGATTTATTATGGTTCTATTGAACCAGAATATGTGCAATCTTACTTTGATAGTTGTATTGAAGGAATGAAAACAGGAATGTACGCTTATTTGGCACATCCTGAATTGATCATGCGAAATAAGTATTTAGGCTGGAATGAAACGGTTGAAATCGGATTTCATCGCATTTGTCAAACAGCAAAAGAATTAGATATGCCTTTAGAATATAATGTTCTAGGTATGATGTATAATGAACGATATAAAGTCGATGCATATCCAAATTCACGTTTTTGGAAGATTGCATCTCAATATAAGAATAAAGCAATCATTGGTATGGATTCCCACCAGCCATTTGATTTAAACAAGACAAATTATATGAAGGCATTGGATAATTTATCAAAATATAATGTGGAAATTATAGATGATATAAAAAGAGTGGATTATTTAGCAATAAAAGCAAAAAAAGCACTAAATAACCTTGAATTCTGATTGACAATTAAAGTCGTTTTGAATATGATAGTAGATGGCTGAACTCTGGCCTTTTGAGCCCCGGTAACGCTCAAATCAAGGAGGAATAAATATGCGTCAAACAACAATGGCAAAACCTGCCGATGTAAAACGTACATGGTATGTAGTTGACGGAGAAGGACAAACCTTAGGTCGTCTTGCGACAACTTGTGCTCATGTATTGAGAGGTAAACACAAAGTTACATATACACCAAATGTTGACTGCGGTGACTATGTAATCGTTGTGAATGCTGACAAAGTCGATATGACTGGAAACAAACTTAACACAGAAAAATACTACAATCATTCTGGATACTTTGGAGGATTACGTGTTCGTACTGCCAAAGAAATGAAAGAAAAATATCCAGTTGAATGGGTAGAAAGAGCAATCAAGGGTATGCTTCCACACACTAAATTAGGTGATAAACAACGTACTCACGTATTTGTTTATGCAGGAAGTGAACATCCACATGCAGCTCAGCAGCCTGTTGAGTTAAAGGTGAAAGGATAAGGAGGAATAGAGAATGCCAGCAAAGAAATCAAATAGCGTTCAGTACCACGGTGTAGGCCGTCGTAAGACATCTGTTGCTCGTGTCTTTTTACGCCCAGGAACAGGAAATATCGAAGTAAACGGAAAGACTTTGGAAGAATACCTTCCATTGGAAACTTTACGTATGGTTGTTAAATCACCATTGGAATTGACAAACACTTTAGATCAGTTTGATGTAATGATCAATGTGTATGGTGGTGGATACACAGGTCAGGCAGGAGCAATGCGTCATGGTATTACTCGTGCATTGATGGAATGTAATGAAGACTATCGTCCAGTATTAAAAGCTGCAGGATTCGTTACTCGTGATCCACGTGCTAAAGAACGTAAGAAATACGGTCTTAAAGGTGCTCGTAGAGCTCCACAGTTCTCAAAACGTTAATTTATACGTTTATTCAGAGAAATTCAAAGAAACTCAAATCAACAAAAGCCTTTATTTATCGGCTTTTACTCGATTTGAGTTTTTTTCTGTTTTATTAAAATAAAAACGGTAAGCAACACGTAAGAAGCAAGTAAGATGCAATATTCTCACCACATATTCTCATTTATGCAACAAATATAAAAGCTATGTCGTTATTGATGACATAGCTTTATTTTTATAATGTTTTATTTTTTATACTTTCCGGATAGTAAACATTATCGATTGCTTCAATCAAAAGTTGCATATCTATATGGGTATATACTTTCTCCGTCATTGACATAGCACCTGAATGACCTGCAATCATCTTAATATAAGTCGGAGATATATTTGCTTCGGCAAGTAAAGATATACATGTATGCCTACAACAATGAGGAGTATGATCTAACCCTAATCTTTCCATCAAAGGAACGAAATAGCTATCATAGTAATTTCTATATTTGAACGGTTTTTGTTTTTCGGTGTGGATTAAATAGTCGCAATTTGAAGAATTATACCAATTTTCAATAAAAGAATAGATATAGTTACTAATTGGAACTTTTCTTATTCCGTTTTCTGTTTTAGATTCTATTATTTCTATATATTGCTCTTTAAGATGCACATCTTCTTTTTTTAAGGAAAGTAATTCTTGGATACGGAGCCCAGTATAGATCAAAATTAATATAATTTGGTAATATTTATCATTTTTTAAATCCCAGAATATATCAATTTGCTCTCTAGTAAAAGGTTTTCTATCATATTTATCGGGGTTCTTTTTACTATATTTTGCGATATCAACATATTTTGAATAGTCTTTTCCGCATAAATCAGTTTTCATAGCGTAGCTATACAATTGATTGAATAAAATCTTTATTTTTCGTAAAGTAGGATAATTTTTGTCACAACGATCAATAACGTTTTGCAAATCAATTGTCTTTAGATCGCGAAATTTTCTTTCATATAATATTGAACAGGTGTTGTATACTGCACGATATCCATTGATTGTAGATTTTGAAGCATTTTCGTATTTATCCTCAGACCAGTTCTCATAAACTTCTCGAAATGTTAGGTCGCCTATTTCTGTATTGAAGGGTTGTTCATGATATTTTGCGAGCATTTGTAATCCTTCATTTCTTGTTTTTGCATAGCCAATAATTGCGTATTTTTGTATTGCCTTACCTGTTTTTTCATTTATTTCATACCCTTTCGTGATACGTACGACATAAGGTTTTCTTCGTCGAGATGGGTTGCTCATTTTGCTCACCCCTCCATATCTATTCGGAGATTTTAAGTTTTTCGCCATCGAAAATTACCTCCTTAGGTTGTAATAAGAAGTTATCTATTATAAGTTTTTTTAAGTCTTCTTTTTTAATTTCGAGTTCTTTTTTCGTTTGATCAGGATTATTTTTAATATGTTCTTTTAATAAAATTTGATAGTATTGCTCACAATAACTGTTTAAACAAAACATGTCGTAATGAAAATAATGTTTAGTGTAGTTGATGTCTATTTGAACTAAGTTATTATTTTCTAAATAGTCTTTTCGAATTTTTCCGTAAGTTCCTAGTGGTAATTCACCATCAGCAAAAGCAGGATAATATACGTTTCCTACTAGTTGATAAATAATTCCGTTATCTATTATGATATTCTTTGACATTTTTATTTTTCTCCTTTGGTTTATTTAAAATTTCATTATATGTTTTTATTCCAAGAAATGATTTAACTTTATTTATTTCGATGGAATATTTTCTGTTTTCTTTCTTTAAACGTTCAATAACCTCCTCTTTATGTCTGATTTCAATTGATAGAGGAAGTGTACTGGTTCTGAGTCTACCTATTTCATGAGTCATATCTAAGTACTGTCGAATTATTCGTCGAACAACAACTCGTATTTTTTTGACAAATGGCTCAATAAAATCACGTTTGTATGTTGCGGCACTCATGAATCTTTTTGTTTCGGGAATCTTCCATAATTCATCATTTATATCGTCGGTTAGCCTTAAAACTGTTTTATCATCATCTTCATATTGTTGAAGCTTTTTATCTAAAACATCAATTTTCTCTTCAAGAGCATTCACTTCTTTTATCCTCTCTTGTTTTTTATATTCATAAACACTTAGGTGTTCGTTATGTGTGTTTAATTTTTTCCACTTAATTTGATGTTTCAGCATATGATTTGAAAGCTGTATTTTTTCATCTTCTATCCATAAATGTAATTCGGTTTCTTGTCTTCCTTTTCCAATGAAGCCTTGTTTTTCCATTGCTTTTTTTAATGAAACACGGGTTTCTAAACCTCTATTACTATTTGTAGTAAAAGGAATGAAATCAATGTGTAAGTGTGGTGTTTCTTCATCCATGTGAAGATGTGCGGAAAAGACATATAAATTTGTGTTTCTAGACATAAAAGATTCCATATATTCGGTTAGTATTTTTTGTGCTAACTTTCCATTTGATGATTTAGCATTCATTGTGTCTTTGTTTCCAATTTGGACTACAATTTCATGGAATAATTTTTCTTGCTTACCAGTACGTATCTTTTCATAATAATCATCAATGATTCTATCGGTACGTTTTTGTTTTGAATTATACTTCATAAGAGCTTCATCGAAGAGCTTGTGATATGCTTCCTTGATGTCTTCATTTTTAAATTCAGTATTCAAATGTGTTCTATTTTTATCAACATTATCAGCAATAAAAGTCCTATTATTGTGATTTAAACTTCCTTTTCCAAGCATAATACTTATTGTTTGTGGATCCATTAAAAGCCTCGCAGAGCGCAAGCATCTTTTGTTTGTGACAAAAGTGCATTTGCGTTACTTTCGCGAAAGTAACAAAAGCTCTCTTTTAAAAGAAGGTTGCAAGATTGCAAGTCCTTAAGGAACCTGCAACCTTGCAATGTTAAATTAGCTTCCAGTACCATGTTTTACCTTCCTTGTAAGATTTAACATTAAGTTCAGCTTTTGCTTGGTCAAGTGTTCGTTTAGAAATATCTTGTTCATATGCTTTTTGATATATAATGTTTGATTCTATAGAACTTGCCGATAGAGTTTCTCTGATAAAGTCTTTAGCACGCTCTTTATCTGTTTTACGTTTGAATCCATCTAGAATTTCTTCTGAACTTATCTCGTACTTACCGATCCAAGTAAAACCATTTTCATCGAGTCTGAATGCGATTGGTTCTCCTCTTTGTGCTAGACTTGATTTATCTTGAACTATAGCTCTAATTCCATTTTCGTTTTTTAATTCCCCACAAATTAGAACACTACGAGCTGCTGCAGGAATATCAATGCTACCTAACCATCGGTAAGTTGACTTAGCACCTTTTCCTTTGTTCATATGACCTATCAATACAATAGCAACATTGTTTCTTTTTGCGATATCACCTAGAGTCTTTAATAGAGGTTTAATTTCGTTAGCGCGGTTCATATCAACATTTTGTCCTATATAAGCCTGTATTGGATCGAGAACAAATAACTTGGCATTTTCTTTTATAATTGCTTCTTCAATTCGATTATCTAACATAGTTAATGGTTGAACATCTTCGTTGATAAGGACAATTTTATTGAAATCAGTTTTATCAAATCTTTCAAGTCTAGGCTTTATAGTATCATCATAACCATCCTCAGATGTTTGATAAATAACAGTACATGGTTCGTGAATGGTATTACTATCTTCGTTAGGTAACGGAGAACCCGTAGATATTAGACTTGCAAGATATAGGATAAACATTGTTTTTCCACTCCCAGGATCTCCTTCAATGATAGTGAGTTTTCCTAGGGGAATATAAGGATACCATAGCCATTCAACTTCTTTGCTCTGTATTTGGGATAAGCGTATTATTTCTAAATTGTTCATACTTCAGCTTCACTTCTAAAATAACCGGTTTCTTCCCAAACTTTTTTATCCGGACAGTAATAATTGAATTCGGTTGAAGTATCTTTTTTTAATGCAAATCCAAACTTTAGGATTCCTTTTTGTAATCCAATTCTGATGAATTGGGGATCTTTACCGATTGCTTTGGATAATTCTGTTATCGGTACATTTCTTCCAGTAAATTCTGGTAAGTTTAAAATAGTTTTGTTGTTTTCTTCCATTTTTCTTTTCTCCTTTGCTAGCGTTACAAAGTGAAAGAAAGTTTGTTATAATATACAAGAAAGGACATTATAAAAACAGTTCTTTCACAATACATAGTGGTTCATTAGATGTGTCGGCAAACTCTATCTAGTGAACCTTTTTTTGATTCCATAATAAATTCACCTCCTTTGGATAATCAAACGCAAATAGTTAATAGCGAATGTTTATCCACCAATAATATACAATTAACATAAACTAATTGCAATAATAAAAATGTAAAATGGTTTACTTTTTTTGTTTATAACATGTTAGAAATAGGATATAATATAATAAAATATTTGAGGTTGAGGTGATAGGATGTACTTTGCGGACTATATGAAAAAAATACGACAAGATAAAAAATTAACTCAGAATGAAATTGCAGAGATACTGAATGTAAGTTCTCAATCAATAAAAATGATTGAAAATGGTTCAACAAATTTTCCTAGTAAAGTATTGTTAGATAAGTTATCAGATTATTTAAAAAAATTTCCTGTAGAAGTAGCTTCTTCAATAATTTTTGGTGAAGACGATTATGAACGAGATGAAGCAGGATATTTGTCTAATAGATATCTTGCTTATAAATATATTAATGGTTGGAATATAGAAGAAAATCCTATCACATTACAATATGGGACATCAAAAATTATGTTTTCAGCGAAAATTGTGAAAAGAAGAGAGCCTAAAAATACTTCTTTGATAGTAGAGTTTCAAGATCTGGTTCCCTATAATGAACTTAATAAAACAATGACAATAGATGAAGCATATGGGGTATTAGCAACAATAATGACTGTTGTCGTACAAAATAAAGAATCTTTTCGGAGAGTTGAAGTTTTATTTGATATTCATGATTATTACGATAGTTCAACTTTTCAAGTTTTGGAGAATTTAATAGTTTATAGATTGCCTACAGAAATGGTATTGGTTCTATTTGAGCCTGACACTGGGGCAATATGTCATGAGGTGAATATAGGCAAAGGGATTAGCAAGTATGAAAAATAGATTTTATGTTTTGACAAGTTTTTGTTATACAGCATAGAAATGTTGATATAGTGTAAAAACTTTACTTTTTATAAATTT
>OGWU01001896.1_pt1 | contig 11290 bp, 14 predicted proteins | sample 1576071 | NCBI WGS metagenome assembly OGWU01 (sample SAMEA3541582, study PRJEB24748) | human gut metagenome | biome: human gut; feature: human-associated habitat; material: faeces | place: China | collected 2012
TATAAGCGGCCAAGAAGATGCATGGCTGAATTGTTATTAATTGTCCTTATTATACGGAATCAGATCTGGAAAATCAAGGCGGAGTTCATTTTTGCAGGTTTGCCAGGAAAATTGCAGCCGTTCAGCAGGAAGATATTTCTTTGCTTGACAGGACGCCCCATGGCTGAGTATAATCGGATTTGCAGACAGTCATGGGAAATTTTTTATTCCCCTTATTTATATTCAGGAGGTATTTCCAATGGTTTATACGACCCAGGGCACATGTTCCCGCCAGATTACTTTTGATGTTGTAGACAATAAGCTGACCAATGTCCGCTTTCTCGGCGGCTGCTCCGGCAATACCCAGGGAGTTTCCAAGCTGGTAGAGGGCATGGATATCGACGAAGTGATTAAAAGAACCGACGGCATCCTTTGCGGCGCCCGCCCCACCTCTTGTCCCGATCAGCTCGCCAGGGCATTAAAGCAGTACAAAGCCCAGCAGAATTCCTAAACCAGGAAAGCTTTGCGGCATCTGACAATAAGGATTTAGAAATGTCAAAAGCCTGGAGTCCCATTTCTCCAGGCTTTTTCCAGTTCATTTTTCAGAGAGGGATTGTCATTCCGGCATGACCTTCCAAAACGCCAATCCCTTGTCCGTTCTGTTGATGAGAAATATATTTTTGTATTGTCGTATCGTAATGATCCCCATAGATCATCTCCCTTCAAAAATATGTATTTATATAATTAGGCCTAAATTATATACAGGATTAATTGGAATTAGTCTTTGGTGATGAGAACGCCGTGGGTTTCAGTTGCACAGCCCTCAATCTCATCTCCGATTTCTACCATGTGAAGGCCGCGGGCGCGGTAATAGCGGTTAGTCGCAACATTTTTAATGGTGATAGTATCTGTCATCATTGAGAGTTCTCCGCCCTCTTCCTCTTTAGTACGTTCAAACTCCCAGTAATCAACTTGAACCCAATCCTGTCTTCCCTCATCCCATTGATCCAAGAAAACAGTATGGCGAATTCGATCTACATTTACATGTGCAAATGTATCTACACAAATATAGATGCTTCCATTCTCTTGGTTTGTTATTTCTAAAATACCATTTGAAAGGAACTCTCCCCTTGATGGATACCAGATGACATCTTTAGAAAACTTTTCGTCTGGGCCTAGCAATATACTCTGGTTATGATGTCCTGGTACGGTATCCCATGTCAGTTCTGCCGCATATGATATGGATGTAATCCCCAACACAGCAGTTAAAACGAGCATAATTAAAAATACACCTTTCTTCATTATTTTCCTCCTTTGTATTGTCTATATTAATGATAACGTTTAAAGGAATCTATTTGTGACCAAAATTTAAAAATATGGTAGAAACAAAAAATCCAGTGTTTACGGTACTCAAACGGCAAAGGTGTAGGAATGCTCAAGAAGTAAACGACATTTCTACACCTTTTTATACACCGTTTCGCCCTGTAGTACGTTATTCAAATTATCGAGGATGTTTTCTCCGGTTGAATCCTGGAGAAAGTCCAGAAACGAATATCGACTCGGATAATCCGCAAACGCTGTTCCTACCACCCGTGTCCCATCTGCTTTGTGAGCTGTATAGCCTCTTAGCAAAGTTTCCTCAGTTACGGTGTCCCCGGTCAGGTCGATGAGGGTCCTGCCGCTGTAAACGACCTTACTTGTAGCCATTTAAGCCTCCCTCCTACCCGATGGTTACCGTAGTACCTCCAGCGGGATTCTCGCTTTCCTGATAGGGAATTGCTTCGACTGTAACCTGGGACAAGTAATTGTATCCTTCATCAGAATCTGGAAGAATTGTCTGGGCTTCGGTTGAAGGCGTAACAGTCTTTGCCTGTGGTTTGGCATCTTCCGTACCAGACATAGCACCTTCGACCCCAAGCAGAGTAATTCCTTCCCGAATGTTATCAGGAATGAGCTTTGCTTTCTCAGCGTCAGCAATCGAGACTTTACCAGAACCATCGTGATGTCCCTGCGGAATGGTGTACTCTTCATCTTTTGAAGAAATTGTTCCAGTCACCGCTCCGTTATTCTTCATGGTTCCCGTCAGTTTCTGACCTCGTACGTACGCAGTCTTTCCCTGAAGAATTTCAGCAACAGCGGCCGTCGCATCGGAAGAGTCTACATCATACTCACAAGTACCTGTGATCGGCTCCCCCCCTTGTCATGGGCGGTAAAGCCGGAAAGAATCTTATCAGCGGTTACGGTATCGCTGGTCAGGTCAATCAAAGTCTCTCCACCATAAATTACCTTGTTAATAGCCATACTCTATCATCCTCTCTTTTATGGAAATAAAAAAAAGAACGGTTTCCCGCTCCGATCATCTGTTACTCGTCCTTATTTGCCTGCTTAATAATCTGATTCACATAGGTACTGAGGCCCGCCATTAAAATTCCCTGAACGATTGCTGTAAATATAGCCATTGCAATTTCCTGACCGTTCCCCAGCGAACACGTTGCCAGCACCCAAATCCCACAAAGGACGATACCTGCGGCACCGAGAATCATCGGAATATACTTGTCCTTAATTGTCTGTGTCTTCTTCAGGCCCATGCCACAAAAGTACAGGACAATCGCCACAACAATCAGTTCCGGCTGCACATAGTTCATAATCTGTTCCATCATGATTTTTCCTCCTACTAATTTTCTTCTACATATGTCGATTTGTGGATGGGAAGTTTGTTGACTTCCTGCATAATTTTCTGTGCCGAACCATTCCCACCCATTTTTTCATAAGGTTTATAAAGGTAATCATTGAGGTTTTCATACTCGTCTTGAGTGATCCATCCTCGTTCGATATAACACATTCCAAGATACACAATCCGGTCATGCGCTAATCCGATGAGCATTTGAGTTTTTACATCTTTCTTTTCGCCTCGTTTCTGGATATACGCCCAAAACCCAGAAGAAGCTATGACGGCGCAAACAATTGTTGCTACCATTTGAAACCATGGCTCCATTTTAGCATCCTCCAATATTTATTTGATTTTGTCGGTTACAACGATCTTTTTGTTGACAATCGTAATCGATTTTTCAAACAAATCTTCATAGAGACCTATTAAGTTTTTCCTTTGCTCCCTGGATAAAAGCTTATAGAAGCCTCCCATCCAGCCTCGAAACATGTTCTCTACATTTTCATACGAAATCTCCTCATTCTTCACCTTGACAGCGAGCTTCTTGAGCTTTCTTCGCATCGTAGTAACCCGCTTTGGATTGATTCGTTTGATTATCTTTCCGGAATCTGTTAAGCTATATTTGATTTGCAGAAATTTATAAGTGCTGGAAATCTTCACAATACGAGTTTTCTTCTTATTGATATGGATTCCATACTCTTCTGCAATCCGATGAATATTATCAAGCAAATCCAACAATTCCTCTTTACTTGGATTCATGATGTACCAGTCATCCATGTATCTTCCATAGAACTTCTGACTCCGTACATACTTGACGTAATTGTCAATACGGTACGGATAATAAATCCCAATTACCTGAGATAGCTGGTCGCCAATGTTTACCGATTTCTCCATCCACTTTTCGCCTGTCAGTGTGGATTCTGGAATCTTCCTATACTCCAGCTTATTGAAAGTACCGAACATACATCTGGCGTATTCTTTATCCGTCATGTAAGAAACATCAATTTTGAATCCATCAAAAATCTGTGTCAACAGCCAGTCAATAAAATCATCGTCGTCAAACAGCTTTAAGAGTTCTCGTTTGGCAATCTCGTGAATAATGTTGTCGTAAAACTTGGAAAAGTCGCCGAACAATATCCACCCTTCATTTCCATACAACCGATAGTATTTACGGAGATGAACTTCGAACCTGTCCCGTTGGTGGGAGATACCTCTTCCTTTAATCGAGGCGCAATTATCGTAGATAATATGCTTCTTCACTTCTGGAAGCAAAACTTCATCGCATAAGACATGCCGAATAATGCGATCCCGAATTTGAATACTTGTAATAGGTCTTACTCGGCCTCTCTCAAACAGCGTGAATTCCTGCGTCGGTCCATTTTGAAGGGTCCGATTCATCAGGTCGTCTTGAATGGAAAAGATATACCGAAGAAAATTCATCATGAATTTCTGGGTAGTTTCCTTCCATTTGCTGGTTTTGACAGAAACCTTGTAAGCCCTATACAAGTTGTTGGCGTCACAGATAATCTCCTCGTAGTTCATAAATCATTCACCGTGATAGCAATACTTACCGTAGTAAATTGCGTCCGGCTTTGCTATTTATCCATTCGGAAAGGACAATGTCTCCTTCTCTGTTGGTTAGGCAGAGAATCCGGACGAACTCCATTAGAGTTCGAAGCGTTGTTGTAGTTCGTGTTGCCATTGTTGTTCACATTAGCGAAATTAGCCGAAGAAACGACGCATAATTAGACATTACCCTCTTAACTGTGACTTGATTCGGTTATCTCGTTGACGCCACTTCTTTATCAATCCGATTTCTCGGTCGATAGCTTTAACATAGCGACTATAGAGATTAACGTCCACTTCGAATATCTCAACGATTCGTTGCAACTCTTTTAAAAGTTGCTCGCAGTTTACTATGGCTGTATTCTGATAATCTCTTCTTTTCTCATATTCATGCAGCGTAGTCGGATAGATAGAATTTGCTGCTCGCAAATTGCTGGTTAGCATAGAAGCTAACTGGTCAATGCGATTTTTGTAGTTCAGCATCAAATACCTATACCGTGAAAAGTCTTCTGTCGCATCCTTTCCGTGAGCATATCTTACCCGAACGAGCTGATCCAAATCTTTCACTCCGAAACTACGCTGCATAAGGTCGATCAACATATCATGCAATTCGATAGAATATGTAATCGCTTCAAATTTGGATTCAGTCCGATCACTCACAAGGACACTCATTCTTCAGTGTACTCCGTCCAATTACTGCTAGGAGTGCCCGGTTCCCAAACATTTGCGTCAATGTCGGAAATCCATTTCTTCCCGTTGTGAGTCACCTTTGCTCCTTTGGAATAGGAATCATGTGCACCTGTTGGCTGAACCCACTCCGGCCATTCAATGGCTGGATCATCTGTTCTAACCCACAAGGAAACAGCATCTTCCGGAGCCCAGGCCGACTGTGAAATATGATCCTGTAAACACTTGTAAAGCGTGTCGCCATACCGAACACGATCGTCTTTCTTGTAATTTACAGAATCCGCAGACCATTCGGGGAAGACGGCAGCCACGGTAAGAGCTTCCTCATCGGACAGAGTCTTTACGGCCATCATGGATGCCGCAGACATAAATGCCTTCTGCGTGATTTCCTGATCGGAAACATCCCGGAGAGCAAACCAGTATTCGGAATCACCCATCTTGGTAATATGGATGAGGTCCATATTCTTATGAATTTCATCCTGCTCACCATCATTGATAATGACTTTGGAAAGGTTCCCGCTGAACACGGACTTATCGATTTCGGTAGACGAAATGAAGTTGTTACCATTCAGCTTCAACTGGTCAATGATATGTCCGTTTCCGAGGGTGATTTTATAAACTTTATTATCCATTTTGATTCTCACCTTTCTTTAGAGTTTTTCTCTTTATAACACAAATTGTTGTCACCTGCGTACGGTTTTTCACGGGGGCACAGGGCCCCTGGATTCAGACTAACCAATAGCGAAGACCGGACGAACCCCAGAAGAGTTCGAAGCGTCGTAGTAGGCCGCGGTGCCATTGCCGTACACATAAGCGAAATGAGCCGAAGAAACGACATCTCTGAGCCAGAATGTTGCACGATTGGAAATCAGCTTCGGAACTACTGTGAACAGAGCAAGCTGTGTCTTTCCGATAGTGTAATTCGTCGGGATTACCGTCCCGTTGTTCATCGCCGCATATACATGGCATCCATACATCATAATCTCATTCGGGAGATCAAGCGTAGAATCGAACCAAGCTCCTGCTGAAGCGTGTCCGTCGGTAACGGCATTTGTCAGGTATTCACGGTGAGTAAGAATCAAATCACCAAAGGCGCTTGCTGCCAATGTTTTTGCCTGAGCCAAATTCTCCGTGTACATCAGAGAACCAGTATAGCCTCCAGTAGTAATATTAGTCTCATTCATCTGAGCATTATAAAGAGGCTTATCCGGCATGATAACCAGATGAGGAGTGGTAAATGCGGTGTCGCCGCAGTTGTACCAGTAATCGAAGTCCACGATTCTCCAGGTGTAACTGCCGATGGTCCAGTAATCCCCCAGAAAGAAACCTTTGAAAGTCCCATTTTGAATGTTTGTCTTCTGCTCTTCTGTAACAACAGCACCCAGATTTTTCCCTCTGTAAATCATCCGGCGCTGTTCCTTCGGGATGAAAGCATCAAGCATGGCAAAAAGCGCATCATCCGCGCCAATAGCTTTGTTTCCCTCGGCCGTTCCGATCAGCAATTTGTCATTTTCTGTCAAAGCACTGATCTGTGTAAGCTCCGACAGATTAACGCCCGAAATAAAATCCTGAGAGCTGATAAGCCCAATCAATGACTTAATGAAATCCGCCACCAGAATTGTTTTGGTCCCATTGTTACCGTCAATTAAGACCATATTGCTCGAATCCAATGTCTGGACCTTTTCATAATCGGTAATTTTCATCTCGATATATCCTCCTTTTACTTAATACAAAAAATAACGCGGCCGTCGATAGGCTGACCGTTGCTATCCAGAATCAAGGAGCTGGAATATGCACGCGCCACAATCGGGTCCACGTTACTGTCAATGATAGTTCCTTCTGATGAATCGAGAAGATTGTCGTAATTCTCGTATCCATTGTCATAAAGCTTGTTGTACACGGTAAATTCCGTCCGAATTCCATCTACAATTTCTTCCAGAACCTTCGTCCTTTCCTGCAACTCCAATATCTGGTTTGCCAGGTTCGCTTCCACATCTTCCGAAAGAGTATCCTTCAACTGCTGGAACCACTCATCAAACAATGCCTGAGCATTTTCTCTCCACGCAGCCATTTCAGATGTATTATTATTCGTGTACTCGTTAAACCAGGATGCCCACAACTGTTTCCAATAGGCGTTTGTCTCCTGCATATCCGCCGTCTGAGAAGCATACCAGTCATCCCACTGTTTTTCCCATTCCAGATAAGATTGCTGGATTTCTTCCGTCTGGGCGTTAAACCATGTTGTCCACTGCTCTTTCCAGAAAGCATTTGTGGCCTCCATATCAGAGGTCTCTTTTTCATAGAAAGCATCCCACTGATCTTTCCACTGTGCAACCAGAGCATCGATAGACATCATCTCCAATGGAGCCGTTACAAATGGACACTCTGATGTTCCAACTGCATTGGTAATATCTGCCTGACGAATGGACGTAACGCCAGAATTTACCCGAATATATGCCAATGGATACTGCCATCTGTCGTTTGTGCTAATCATCGTCGGTTTCACCGGATTGGTAGCTGGTGTGCCTTTGATGATTTTAATTGCGTTTGCGCGAACCGATTCCCTTGAATCCACTTCCAAAACAACCGCATCAATTCGATTCAGAATCACTTCCGATTCTGGCACAGTCAAAGGAAGTAAGGCATCATTTAGCGTCCAGGTATGATTGAACCACGCTCGTCCGATTCCGACATTCACCATCATGCCAGTAGATGCATTCACCATCATAGCAGTCCCGACATGCTGCAAAATGCCGTCACGAATGATCCCATCAAAAATACTGGACATTTGAATTGCATCGTATCGTCTATCTTTGTTCTTTGAGTTATAGAACCCATAAGTGACACTCATTTTTCTTCACCCCTTTCCTGCTATTCTACGGTAACGAATGTCGGATACGAGTCGAGTCCTTCTTTGCTTTGGGAACGAATGAATTCCGTGACGCGAGCCTTTCCCTCAATGCCATATTCATTCACAATCTGCACCATATCCCCCAAGAAGAAATCCTCTCCATATCGGTACATCCTCGTTGTTTCGACCTTACCTTCAAAGGATTTGGTTGCGATATTCTCAGCCAGATTCTCCAAACCTCTTTGAGAAAGCTGTGCGTTATACTCAGCATCTGTCAACGTTTCATTATCCACGGTCGAAGAAACATCCCTGGCATCCGTGTAAAGCTCTCTTCGATTTAAACCTGTTCCGGCACCAGACGCACAAGCTACGGTTGTAGTCCTCCGATCGGCTCCCTCCCCCTCTCCGGCAACCAAAGTAACTGTTTTCAAAGTCTTCTTTGATTCCAGATAGTTAGTATTGATTACATTCTCAAATTTTGGAGAAAAGATAACATACGGATTCGTAAACTGATCGTAAGAACGGTCTGCACCTGCATAGAGCTTAAAAACGAATTTGTTGTCATCGGACAACTTGATTCGGAAACCGACATTCTTGGAATCGCACAGTTTTTTGATTGCGTCATACAGATTGTCTCCCGTAAACTGCGCATCTACCGTCAGTCCGGTAATCGCCGGATCTGTTGATGCTTCAAATATCAGTCCCTCTACCTTTCTGGAAGTATCAGAAGGATTGATGATGTTCTCATCCAACAGCTTTTTAATTCCATTTTGAAAGTTTCCGCTGAGAATTGTTTGCTTCCAAATAATACGGCGCTCCAAAGTGGATTCTAATGATCTTCCTGTGACTGTGAAGTGGTTTCCGTTTTCAGCATCGGACTCAATCTTTCTATCCTCGACAATCATGGTCTGGTCAGATTCTTTCAGCCAGAGATAGTAGTCATCTTTCAGGATTTCAAGAACAGAATCATTGATACTCGTATATACCTCAAAATCTCCATAGGCTGAGTACCGCTCCGTCCATATCAGCGACTCAAAAGTATCAAGCACAGAAAGCATTTTCAGAGAAGTGTCCAGAACAATCAATTCCATAACTATACCCCCTCAAACGCCGTTCTGTTTTCGATCTTAAACTGCACATTTGTCGTTCCTTCTTCCACCACATAAGCGAAAATATTATCACCTTTGGATAGCTGAAACCAATCGGAATCTTTATCAAGACAGTTTAAAATATTGGTGTAAATACCATTTCGAAGAAGCGTAATTGATTTATCACCTTTGATTGTGGAGATAATGATTTCATCGCCGGCAACCATTCCGGAACCGGTTAGTTGCTCCAATTTATCAGTATCAATACGCATTACCTCTCTCGTCCCGGTATTGTAAATCGTAATATTTTTCACGTTTCCGATAGCATGGATGGTAATCACAACTCCAATCTCAGCATCGCCAGAGTAATAAACCGTCTGCTCAGTTTCATTCTTGATCTCACCGAATTCAATCAGAGATTCAGTCAAAGATTCGTTGGAAAAGGCAAACTCAAACAGAGGCTCTACTCCATAAAAGATTGTTGTGTTGGTTCCATCCGGACCAGCAGAATAAAAATAAGGATCGGGACACACGATGGAAATTTGCGTGGCCTCATCACTGCTGAAAATGTCAGGCTCATTCGATTCCACATAGCCATAGGTCTCACAAATACGATTATCAGTCTCAATAAGAAGCGTCACCCTCTTTTTGATTGGAAAATATTTGTATGAATCATGTCTGGTGTCCTCAATCTGGGGATTGAACATCAGTTTCAAAGACATAACGATATTTCTGGAATTTACTCTCGCCGAGTTATACAGTGATCCGTCATTCGTAGAGATTTCAGTCGTGTTAATATCCGCTTTACTCGGTCCCAACCCACTGATAGATTGAACAGCGAACCCGGATTCCTCCGGGAACGCTAATTCAAATCTCTTTGATTCTCCTAAGTAATTAGTTACAGTTACCGCTCTAATCATGTGTTACCCACCAGCCCTTTCATCGCCGAAAATTGATTCTTTGTCTGCCGATAAATATCAATTCTCGACAGAGCCTTAGGCGAATAATTGTTTTGCGTGAATTGATAGGTATTTCCAGTAGGAGAACTTTCTCCATTTTGAACTTCCATCTCGGAAACCCGATCATTCATCCCAGTGCTAACAGACAACGCCTGATTTCTGCTAAACAGAGTATTCAGCCTTCCAGTCCCTGCTTCCACAGCAGACAGATCAAGAACCGGTCGAATAGTAGGCTGAACATCCATATCCGCGTCCACATAATCTGCAATTCTGGAAATGATGTCGTTCAGTCCGTCAATAGAAGATCTGGCAATCTCCCTTCCAGCTTTTCCAGCCTTGGAGACATTGTCAATCAATGCATTTATGAATCCGACTCCCGCAAAGTTGCCGATTCCATAAAAACGTTTAGAAGGAGAATGCTCATCCAATTCGTCTTCCGCTGCTTCAGCGGCTGCGGCTGCCATAGCTCTTGCTTTTGCTTCTGCTTTCCATGTGTTTTCGCTGATACCATCGCAGAAACCGTCAACCAAGTACGAGCCGGCAGATTTGAACTGGCTATAATAATCTTTGATGGCGGTTATAGAACCACTCAGTGTTGTTGTAAAAGCTGTTCGGAGTTCGCTATCCTTGCTTCTAACACCGGCAATAAATTTAACCATGCACTCTCTACCCGTCGAGGTAAATTCTGCATACTTATTTTTAATCACCGTAAGACAAGCGCTAATGATATTTGTGAACGCCATCCGCGCACTACTGTCCTGCGATCTGACACCAGCAATCAGCTTCACCATGGTTTGTGTTCCGGTTGATGTGAATTCCCCATACTTATTTCGTATCGCAGTCAAACAACCGCTAACGATGTTGGTAAAGGTTGTTCTGGAAGGACTATCCTGAGAACGTACACCTGCAATAAACTTAACCATAAGCGTGGAACCACTGGTCTGGAACTCGCCCTGTTTTCCATTGATTGCTGTCAATACAGCCTGAACCAGCGTGGTGAATGTTATTGTCAGTTCGGATTTCTTTGCATTTGCACCATTGATGAAGGATGACAGCATACTCGAAGCCGCAGTCGTTACTTTCGATTCTGCATTATTGAACGCATTGATAAATCCAGTCACACCAGTTTCGCCAAGCGTTGTCAATGCGGAACTGAAAGAAGTCATACCGCTTGTGTCCAGACCAACCATCCCATTTGCCATACTTACCAAACGATTTGTCTGAGTAATTACGCCGGATAATAATGCCGTATCAATACCGCTGATGCTGTTGTAATAATTGCTGAAATGAGCTCCGAACGAAGCCATGTCACTTCCGAAGCTGGCAAGCGTCATATCATCAGAGAACCATCCGCCTTCTTTTGGAAGACTTTTCTGAAGCTCAACAATCGATGTCGCAGCATTGGTCGTGGTGGTAACGATATTTGCATCTACATCCTTCATATAGTCGGAGTATTGTGCGAAGCTCTTACCAAAGGAAACCAAGCTCGTAC